>Ga0316205_10001108_pt1 | contig 37319 bp, 37 predicted proteins | sample 3monthpyrite_MG_FD_204941 | JGI IMG/M metagenome (GOLD analysis project Ga0316205, IMG submission 204941) | Microbial mat bacterial communities from mineral coupon in-situ incubated in ocean water Damariscotta River, Maine, United States -... | ecosystem: Environmental > Aquatic > Marine >...
ATTATTAGAAGCGATGGCGGAAGATGGGTTTCGTCGATTAAAAGCCCGTAACACTCGTCTGGAGCTGGAATTTGCTAAAGACCCGGAAGGCCAGATATTTGAAAGTGCTATGCATATTGTGAGTATGGCCGTTGAGCAGCCGAATCTCTTTCAATTGATGTTTGGTGGGCATATTCAACCGCAGGATTGTGGTGAGGAATTAAAGCTGGCAGCAGATGAGGCAATGCAAAGTCTGGTTGGGATTGTACGAAATGGGCAGCGGTTAAAAGTATTTATTCAGGGGGATCCTCTTACACTGGCAATAAGCGCCATGTCCATGATTCAGGGCTTAGCAATTATGCTCTCATCAGGTAAGCTGAAGGTGCAGTTTCAATCTCAGGCGAAGGCTGCATCGTGGGCGAGGCGCCAGACGCTGTTACGGGGCATGGTATTGCAGTTGTTCGATGTATTTTTATTGGGCTTAAAGCGCGATACTAAAGATTAACTATCAATAATTAGAAATAAAAATGTTAAAAAAAATAATCGGCTTTATTGCCATAGTAGTCTGTTTGATATTTGCGGCTTATATTTATGGGGTTTATCAAAATAACCGTGAAGTAAGTTATCCCGATAAAGTGCAGATGCAGCAACAGTTGGACGAATCGGTTAAGTGGTTGATTAAGAATGAAAGTCATATTTTATCGGAAGTTAACCCGATGTTGTGGTGGATGTTATTCGAGACATACAAAATTTCTCATGATGAGCGAATTGCTAAATTATTAGAAAAATATCATAAACGGAATAAGCAGGTTCAACATAGTGTTTGGGCTCCGTTATTTGATGGTAATAAACAATCTTATATAGATGCTTATACTGTTCAGAATTTTCCTTATTATAATCAACATTTTATTTATGCATTAAACTGTGCTGCAAAAATTGAAAAAGAGTTGCCTGTTGTAGGTCAGCAAAATACACCTGATTTTTGTCACCAGGCTGAATATTTTTATCGACCGGCGTGTACTACTCATCAATTAATGGGTATAAATTTTTTATTTACGAAACAATGTGGGTTTCTTGTAAATATTGATGAGGTGAGCCAGTCACTTCAGAAGGATATTATAAACCAGCTTATCTGGGATATCCGTGTTGTTGATGTCTACTTACAACGGGTCTTAATGTTATTAATAACGGGGGCTGAGTCCAGTGTAGAGCCTGTCTGGATACAGCGGGTTTTAGATCACCAGCTGGCTGATGGCGGCTGGGGTAATTTCGTGTCTCTGCTTGGGCCCGATGAGGGAAGCTCATTTGGCTTTAGTGCAAAAGGGGTTTCGTTGGGGCAAGAAAAAAGTAATTTTCACACCACTGCTCAAGGAATATACATACTTAGCTATTTGCTAAACAGTGATACGTAGTCATATACGTTTGTAACATATTGTTTTATATATCAATAATAATCCTTGTGTAGGTATTCCGGTTTCTATGAGGCGGTTAGAGATAATCAGGCAGACACATATAATACCTGACTAATATACTATGGTATAATCTCGGTTTTTCACATCGCAGATACTTAATCGTGGACACACCTCATTTACTGTCTATTGTCGAAATTGGCGGATACCCTGATTTTAGCTCTCTTTATAAGCAAAAAGGTTATGCAGTAGAGAAAGCGGATAGTATGCGTAAAGCGACTAAGTTATTGAAAAAAATTAATCCGGCAATTGTTGTGGCGGAATTTAATTTTCAGTCAGACTTTCGTGATCGTACTAGCAGTCTGGAAACCTTGATGGCAACCGTACAGCGACTTCCTGATTGTAAAGTTATCGTGTTTTATGAGAAAGAGCAGCGGCCTCAGTTAGAGCGGTTATTGGCTGTGTTTGATATTTATTCAACCCTTGCCTTTCCAATTGAAGAATCGGCTATAAGTAAAGTACTTGATCAGAGCCAGGAGCAGCTTGTATGAGTGTAGATATGTTGTTTTCAAAAATGCCCGGTCGTCATGAGCGTTTATTGAAGCGCAAGTTTAATAATCCACTATTTGGTGAAACGAATATAGAACCATTTGATATTCAGGATGCGCGTCGAGAAGACTCGGCTGAAGTTGAGAGGTTTATAGAAGCGTTTCGAAACCTTGTGCAGCAGGTGACTGAGTTAAAACCCAATGCTGATGTTGAACTGGTGTTGAAGTTAAAAGAGTCATTAGATAAAACGTATGAGATGAGTGCAGGTCTGGCAGGCGATCAGGCAGAAGTGCGTGAAATGATCAAACGTCTGTTAAGTATGATGATGCAAAGCATGTGGAAAGCCGTGGCTAACGACGCGACAGGAATATCCAAGCTTGAAATGGAAGAGCAGGCGAGACAGGCGCATTTTGCGCTGTTAGAGTATCCCTTTATTGCTGACTTACTGGCGCCTGATAGTATTATTGATGAGACTTTAATGGTGCCCTGTTTATTGAGCGAATCTGCTGAAACGGTTTTGTTAGCAGTGCAATTATTTGATCCAGAACAGCAGTTGATGGTTTATCAGCAGGGCCTCGAGCTGCTAAAAGGCCTGGATGAGACAAATGAGCGAGTATTGAGTGCTCAAGAGCGCCTGCACGAAATTGCGAAATTATTGGAAGCGGCAAATCAACAATCAGGATAATTATCAGCTAACGGTGAGTTTACTCTCAACAGGGCTGGAAAAATTGTAATTTAACCCCATATTGAACATCAGTTGTAATTTATAGAGTACAGACATATGAAAGATCCAGGACTAAGACCAGAAACCGGTATATTAGAGTCTTCTACAGATGAAGAGGCGCGTGCGTATCTGGAAGAGCAGTTAAGAAATCACCAGTTTGAGTTAACTCAGCTACCCAGAGATGCCAACCCTCTTGACGTGGCAAAAGTTAAAATGGATATTGCCAATACTCAACTGGGTCTTGAGCAAAATGAAAATGCCTGGAATGAATCCAGAGCGGCTTTTGATGTATTTGTTGAGGCCGAAGACTGGGCTAGTGCAATTGAAGCCTGTGACATTATGTACCAAACAGAGCAGCCAGCTTCTATTCTGGCATTAGTTCATGGTGTCTGGTTATCAGTAACCTATCCGGTAGATCCAGAATACACAATTGGTATGATGAGTAATATTATTGATGAAACGCCAAATAATTCTGACGGTGCAGCCGTGGCGGCAGCAACAGCACATTACATTGTTGGAATACGCGCAAGTGATGAGAAGCATGATAGTTTGTCTTTCTTAACAAAAAATATGATCACTAAAGTTGCGCAACGACATTCAGATGTGAAGAGTCAGGACAAACTGGATTTCTGGATGGAAAAAATGAATTTGAATGATCCGGAAAAATTTTTACCGATGATGGGTACCGTGATTGATGCGATTGCTAATGGTCAGTGGTGGTTTGATCGTGATGCGCTACGTGACAGGTTGCCAATGAATTAAAATAGGCTGTATATTGCAAATTGGTTAAGGCAGGTTCAAGTTTTTTGCTTTAACTGACTTTGCAAAACCTTTTAATCTGAAAGTCGACGTAATTCTGTATCTGCCCATCTTAAACGATCACTTAATTCTCTACCCAGTCTTGAAATTAATTTGATTGCAGCCTGAGGGTTTTGTTGTTTTAATTTTTCAAAAGCGCTCTCATCCAGCATTAATAATTCAGAGTCTGTTATAGCTTTTGCATCCGCTGTCCTTGGTCCTGGTTTTAGAAAAACAATTTCACCAAAGAAAGCACCGGGGCCAAATTTAGCCAGACGCTTATATCGTTTTTTATCGTAGGGTAAAAGAATATCTATCTCACCTTCAATAACAACAAATAGCTCTGTTGCCATATCATTTGTTTTGAATAAAAAATCACCTGATTTTAGAGAAACAGGTTTCATATTTAACTGAAGCATTCTGAGTGTCTCTCTGTCAAGATCGTGACAAAGCTGGCTATCACTTAGAGTTGTTCTATCAGATGTTTTTAAGTCTTTACCTAGTGACTCAAGAAGTTTGTTTTCTGCGTATTCGATAGCTTCATCTGCATCAATAAAAGTACGTACCGGGTAATTTCCACTATGATGAGGGCTGATCTGGCGTAGCGTCTTAGCTACTTTTTTATTAAGTCCGTTGCCTTTTCGAACATTGGTAAATATAAGTTCACCATTAACCTGATGTAAACGATCTGCCATTTGTTGCAACATTTTAACGGCTGTTAAATCGACCTGCTGAACCCGGGCCATATCCAGAATAATTTGCACGGGTTGTTGTAGGTCTGAATTAAATTCTTCAAAAAGCTTATCAACAGTACCAAAAAATAAATTGCCTTTTAATTCATAAATTAAAATTTCATTTGCATGTTCTTTTAAAAGATTTCGGTGTTCTTCATTGCGCCTGCGTAATGACGGGTGTTGTGCAATCGTAGAGCGTCTATGTACAACCGGTGAAACTATTTGTGCGCGTACAAACTGAAAAGTAGCTAGTAGCAGTCCGATGCCAACAGCAATCATTAAGTCGTAAGCTACAGTCACGCCCGTTACGAGTATTGCTGTCATTGCATCCATGCGATTACGAGGGTTTTTTAACCATAATAAAATATCTCTCTCCAGCATGCCCATGATTGCAACATGTAAAATAATGCCTGCAAGCACACTTATCGGTAATAGAGCTGCAATAGGGCCGAGCACAACAATAATTAATACAAAAGTTAAAGCACTAAAAATGGCCGCCCAATAACGCCCACCTGATTTTATTGCAACGATACTTGCACCGGTGGTGCCGGCACCGGCAATACCGCCAAATAAAGCCGCTACAATTTGTCCTGTTCCTTGCCCGGTGAGTTCACGCTTTGCATTGTGCCTGTCTGTTGTTGCGACATCGGCAACCACAGAGGTGAGTAAGCTATCAAGTGAAGATAAAACAGCCAGAGCAAAACTAATGGGTAGAATCAGTAACCAGGGTATCTGGTCTAAAGAAGAAAGATTGATTAACTGGATGCTCGAAATATCTGGCAGGCGCCCGACAACCCATTCAGTTGGATAATTAGAAGAATTAAATTGATTTAATAAATGAAAAACCAGCGTCCCGGTTATCAGTCCTGAAACCGTTCCCGGTATAACAGGTAGTATTTTGGGTAGTGCGGACATAGCCAGAAAGGTAAGTAAAGCGGTTAGCCAGGGTATCCACAAAGCACCATCTAAGATTGCGCTAAGTCCTAAGGCGTCAAGATTTAAAAAATCCAGCATAATAACCTGTGAATTTATCATCAAAAGAGCCGAGCCTGTCATAAAGCCGGCGACTACAGGGTAGGGGATGAATTTAATTAATCTGCCGCCGTTAGACAGGCCGATTAAAATTTGCATAACCCCGCTGAAGAACAACATGACTGATATGTTCAGAAATAAATCAGTACCTGTGAAGCCTCGTGAGTGAAGGCTCGCTAAAGCACCTGCAACGAGCACCATGGTTGGCCCGGTAGGAGAGCTGACCATGCCGGTTGTTCCACGGCTCAAACCTGAGAAAAAGCACAGAGCGATGGCAGAAATAAGCCCTGCCATCGCACCCGTTGCAGAGTTCTGACTAAAGGGTGCCCAAAGAGCAATGCCGAAGGCGGTTGCCTGCGGTAGCATAACTGCAGAGGCGGAAAGGCCTCCCCAGACATCCCCTTTGGTGGGGTATATAAACAAGTAATTGCGTCCTTTTTATAAGCTTACTTGTAAGTATAGACGTTAGATATAAAGCCTCTTTTTAATCTTCATCTTTAGATGATTTTAAACCGTGCATCTTCACCACATTCGTTTTTGGGGTGTCACCTTTATACATGGGCCGGTGCAGGCTTGGTTTGCCTAATTTTTCCGAAATCTCTCTTTCGCGGGCAGCTATTAGGGTAAAGCCCTGGCGAACATCTTCTATCGTTGCATCACTTAAAGGGTGTTTCATACCGGGGTCGGGGGTGATCTCGCGTACTATGCTGGAAATTACCTTACGTAAGGCAACTAATACATCGAGTTCTTTTTTTAAATCAGTATCCATAAAATTCTCAGTTATTAATGTAGCGCAAACAATGCCCTACTATCAGTGCGTATTAGTGAAATGTATTGGGTCTATCACGACCTGTATGGTTAAATTATAACCTTTTAAACAAGATAATTTACCCTTATATTAGTATTTGATATAATACCTGACAAAATTACTAAGTTATTGTGAGTTTATATGCCATATTATGTTTATAAAATTGAAACTGCCGAGCTGGCTATGTTAAAGCAGCTTGATTTGATTGAAACATTCGAAAAATTTAAAGAAGCGAAGAATTTTGCTCGTGATGTTCGAGCGCAGCAAGCAGAGAGTGATGTAGCAGAGGTTAAAGTGATGTTTGCTGATAATCAGTTAGCAGCTGAAGAAATGCTTATGGAGAAAAGGGATAAGCCGATTGTTATGGAGCATGAGAAGTAAAGTCGCTTTATGACGGGTTTTATCAATGGATGAAGACAATTACAGGCAGATTTATGAGCAAATCAATGGGGCTCCCTGTGTTTTTGAAAAAGGCATACTGTCGTTAAAGTGTCAGTGTGCTTATCAGCATATGTTTCGCCTGGCGGACAGGCATGGGGTTGGTTGTACTGATACTGTTATGCAGCTCAATTGTAAGGCTTTTTTAGATCATTTAAGAAAGCAGACACGGTTTGTGTTCAAAATTGATATCGATGGGCCGTTACCACATAACAAGGAAATTAAAGTTCAGAATGGCGGCATGTTGGGAGTGCAAAAATTATTGCTGGATGACAGTGTGGCAGAAAATGTTGAAGATGTGGCTGGTTTGATGATGAAGGCAATTGAGGTATATGGTTCAATCGAGAAGCTGCCTTATAACCTGATTATGCCAAGTGTGACAAACTTCAAAACCCGTCCTAAGCGTCAACCCAAAAAAAAATAAGTTTGAGATATCAGCTGATTTAGAAATGAGTCTGCGCAGAAATTAGAATGCCTCGAGGTATACCTGTATTAATACGGCTGCTCTCTTTATACTCTCCATGCACATCTTCGGTTATATTTGTTAAATATAGATTAAGTTTTAATGCCTTGTAAGCCTGCCAGCCTAGATGTAGATCCAGCCTGGTAAGTGCTTCTATCAGTAAGCTGCCATCATCTCTCGTTAATTTACTATTGTAATAGGCTAATGTGTCGAGTTGCCATTTGTTATTGATGTCCCAGTAAAGTCTAAGATGAGCGCTATCTTCTGGTATACCAATATTGCGTTGTTCTATACCGTTTATGTCTTCATCAAAGGCTTTGTTTTTTGCATACCAGAGTGAAAGTCGAGTATAACGATTGAAGTTATATCGATAATCAATTTCCAGTCCATATGCGCGACCATCAGAGATGAATGTGCCATCAGATGGGACGGTTTCTGTGTCATTGTAATAAGTCGCAATGTCTATTAAAGAGTCATTATTGAACTGCTTTCTTAAACCCAGTTCATACGATAAAGAGGTGTTTGACTGAAGCACTTGCTGGTTAATGGGTAATATGCATCCAAGCTCGGGGTCATCTTCAAAGTCGGGCCCGAGAAATCCACAAAAAGACTGTAAATCATTGAAGTTAAGGTAAAAATCAGAGTCTCCACGTGTGGGGGTTCTCACTGAATCACTGATTGCCATCCAGTAAGTGCTTTGCTGGTCTGGTTTAAAACTCAAACGAATATTAGGTTGGCTTTCATTGCCGGTGTAGTTATTGTTTTCTATGCGGGTGCCAACAATCAGCGCCAGAGTTTCATCGAAAAAGGATATTTGATCCTGAATAAAAAACTGATGTAATTCGTCTGTTCTTGCGCTGGGGTCAAGTGCTAATCTGGCAGGTATTGCACTGTTATTTATAGGGGTGGAAGTTATATCTTCTGTATGTCGGTACTCGAGCCCCCATGAAATAACATGATTATTAAGGGAGGCGGTATGCTGAAAGTCAAGGTTGAAAATTTCCCGATTATCGTTGAAGCCGTCATCTACCCTGTCGACCCAGTCATAATAGCTATTAATATTTAAGCTGTGTTGTTGATTGAGTTGCTTGCTCCAGCGTAGTAACAAATTGGCGTTGCGTGTATCTATTTTGTTTTCAGCAGTTGTATCCGATGTTGCAGAGTAACGAATATCTTTTAGTTTGCCCTCGCTATAATCACCCTGAAAAGCCAGTCTTTCCTTTGATGAAAAATCAAAATCTACACGGAATCCGCCTTGAGTCAGCTGTCCATTATCATATGCGTCATTTCCGATGGTAAAGAAGTTATCATTGTTGCTTTCAATATCGTCCAGATATTCACCGTTGTCATTTTTACGCTGTTTTAAATAGATGCGACCAGTGTGACTCTTGTTTGTAAAACCATAACGATAAGCGGCTTCAGAGCTTGTTTCCCCTTGTCCCACTGCTGCTTTTGCATAATGATTCTGAGTGCTTTGGGAGTTTCGGGTAACTATATTAATAACGCCGTTACTCGCATTGGCCCCCCAGAGAGATCCCCCTGCACCCCGAATAACTTCAATGCGCTCAATGTCTTCCAGTAAATAATCCTGTGTTTCCCAATAGGTGCCTCCAAATAATGGGTTGTATAAGATGCGCTCATCCATCATAACTAACATTGAGCCTGAAAATTGACCGGCTGAATCACGGCTATTAATCGCCCATTTTCCTGAATCGATTTTACCTACATGAAAGCCTGGCACCAGGCGTAATAGCTCAGGGATACTGCGTAATCCAGAGCGTTGAATATCTTCATGGGTAATAACGAAACTGGCAGCAGGACTGGAGAATTGTTGATTTTCTGAACCGGATGCAAGTGTAACGGGGATATCCATTAACTGACGAATATCCATATTGAGCAGGTCTTCCATCTCAAGTGCTGCTGAGATTAAAGGGGGATATAATAAGAGCAGGGTTGCTAGAATCTTGTGTGATCGAATACTGAAGGCTTTTTTGGGTTTTAATATGACATTAACCATTTAATAATGGGCTCAAGTGTTTAGCAATTTGGTATAGTAAGTTTATAGGTCATAAAGCGTAAGATTGCGCAATAATAGAAAACACAATTTTTAATAATGAGGTATTTCATGCGTCGAGCAAGAACCGTTGAAGAATATGTTGCATGGATGAAAGATGCTTTATATGAAGTAGAAGATATGCGTGCATCTATAGAATATGATGAAGAAGGTATGGGCGCGACAAAGCCCTATATAGAAGAAATAGAATCTAGCCTGAAAGATGTATTTAAATTGATGGAGTCAGGTGACTACTGCTGGAATACGGGTGATTTGCGTTATATATCTGTTATACGTGATCTGGATGAGAGTGTTATTCCATTTCGGCAGTTGTTAATTCGAATAAATGAAACCCACACTAAAGGGCTTGAAACAGAAGAAGAGCAGGATTAAATATGTCTGATAAAAAGGAAGACGTTATAGATAACCCCTGGAAAACTCTGAGCACACAACCGGTATATAATAATGCATGGATTAAGGTTGAGGAGCATCAGGTTGTTAACCCGGGAGGCACAAATGGAATTTACGGTAAGGTAAGTTTTAAAAATCAGGCGGTTGGTATCATACCAATTGATGAAGAAGGTAATACCTGGCTGGTTGGCCAGTATCGTTATACTTTAAACCAATGGTCATGGGAAATACCCATGGGCGGTTCTCCGAAAAAAGAAGATAAAATTAAAACAGCTCAGCGTGAGCTGGAAGAAGAAACCGGGTTAAAAACAGCCAATATCACCGAGTTATTACATTTGCATCCTTCAAATTCAATTACAGATGAGCAGGGATATGTCTTTCTGGCAACAGAATTAAGTCAAGGGGTGCAGCAGCTGGAAGATACAGAAAAAGATATTCAGGTAAAAAAGCTACCGTTTGATGAAGCGATTAAAATGGTACAGACTGGCGAAATAACGGATGCAATTAGTGTTGCAGGGATACTTTATTTAGCACTAAACCGGAATCAGTATATTGAGGATTAAATGATAAAATGCTTTTAAAAGCCAGTACATTACTTGGGCGTTTACAACTGTTTAGAAATGTTGAAATAGATAGTCTGAGTGAGTGTATCTCACGTTGCACATTTCGCGAAATGAAAAAAGGAGAGCAACTACTTTCACCGGAAGAAGAAAATAAAAATGTTTATTTAATGATTTCAGGGCGCATGGTGGTCTATCTTGATCTGGATGAAGCAACGCCTTTAACGCTTGTTGAGCCAGGTGAATGCGTCGGTGAAATGTCTATTATTGAAGGTAAAAACCCGTCGGCTTATGTCATAACATCTGAGACTTCCCAGGTCATGGAAATTCCTCAGGAGGTGCTCTGGGACATGATAAACACCTCGCACCAGGTAACCAGAAACATGTTACATATTATGTCTTTGCGCGTGCGCTTTAGTAATGTGGTGATAGCCGACTCCCTGGGTAGTCAAAAAGAGTGTATGCGTCATGCGACTATTGATGCGCTCACCGGGCTGCATAACCGCCGCTGGATGGACAGCATGTTTGAGCAGGAGTTTATTCACGCCAAACGAGAGTCACTATCATTGTCATTATTGATGTTAGATATCGATCATTTTAAAAATTATAATGATGAATATGGTCATATAAGTGGAGACAGGGTGTTATCTAGTGTGGCAGATGCTTTACGGGGTGGTTTAAGACCGAATGATATGATCGCTCGCTTTGGTGGAGAAGAATTTGCCATTATGTTGCCTGAGACGAATTTGCAAACAGCGATAGATCTTGCAGGTGGTTTAAGACAGCGAGTTGAGCAGGTAAAAGTTAAAAATGACAATGGTGATGATTTGCCAAGAGTGACTATTTCTATAGGAGTTTCAGCGATCGGTGAGATTGACAGAGAAAATGAGAATACCTTAATCGAATTAATTGCGGCTTCAGACGAGGCTCTGTACAGGGCTAAAAAAGACGGGCGTAACTGTGTCAGTGAATGATTTTGTTGCGTCTGCAGTCGCTACTCTAATCATTAAAAATGAACAAATATTACTCGGCAGGCGTTATGAAGACAATCATTTCACAAGCTGGCAGTGTCCGGGTGGTTATTTACAAAGAGGTGAAACGGTGGAGCAGGCCGCCAGACGATTGTGTTTGGAAAAAGCGGGTTTAGATATTCAGTGTCTGCGGGCAGGCCCATATAGTAACAATATTTTTTCAAATGCGTTGCATACAGTAACCCTTTATATTATTGCAGATGAACACCATGTAAAAAATCAAAAATTGTATAAAGATGAAAAAGCACAGTGGCGCTGGTTTAGTTTCGATGCGCTGCCTGAGCCATTATATTTACCACTATTAAACATATTAAAACCCTCGATAAAAATCTCATAAATAGTAATAAATTCATCGTCTGATCAACGGTAGTATTGCTTACAATAGCGAGTACAATGAGCTATAACAATAATATAAAAATTTTAAAGCTATAGCGCCGGGAATATGAGCGACAAAATCAAAGCCTCAATGCAGGATCTATGGGAAAACTCCATGCTAGATGCAGGAAGTGCTGCCTGGTTGGAGGGTCTCTACGAAAGTTATCTGTTAAACCCTAATAACGTAGAAAGTAACTGGCGAGAGTTTTTTGCAACTTTGCCAAGAATTAATGGCGCACTCAAAGATACTATTCATTCCGATGTCAGAGAGCAATTTCGACGTATAACTGAAAAGCGTAGTGGTACTTTGTTGCCACCAGAAAAATCAGCTTCTACTGTTGTTTTAGAACATGAGCGTAAACAGGTAAAGGTCTTACAGTTGATCAATGCTTATCGTTTTCGTGGACACCAAAAAGCAGATGTTGACCCTTTGGGGCGTACGCATACTAAAGAAGTTGAAGATTTGTCACTAGCCAGTTACGGGCTTGGTGATGCAGATTTGCAGACTGTATTCGCAACGGGCTCATTATACGGGCCCGAAGAGGCTACACTGGAGGAAATATATAATATTGTCAGCGAGGCTTACTGCGGTTCTATTGGTGCGGAGTATATGCATATTACTGAAACCGGTGAGAAGCGATGGCTGCAGCAAAGAATTGAAACAGTGCGTGGCAAGGCTAATCTCACATTAGTGGAAAAGAAAAAAATACTGGCTCGATTAACCGCGGCTGAAGGTTTAGAAAAATACCTGCATACAAAATACGTCGGACAAAAACGATTTTCCCTTGAAGGTGGTGAAACATTAATACCACTTATCCATGAAGTTGTTCAACGATCTGTAAGTCATGGTTTGAAGGAAGTTGTAATTGGTATGGCACATCGTGGGCGATTAAATGTGCTGGTTAATGTAATGGGAAAAACGCCCGCAGAGTTGTTTAGCGAGTTTGAAGGCACCAAGTCTCATGGTGAGTATATGGGGGATGTAAAATACCATTTAGGTTTCTCCTCAGATATGCAAACAGAAAAAGGCGATATTCATTTAGCGCTGGCGTTTAATCCATCACATCTTGAAATTGTTGCACCAGTAGTCGAAGGCTCTGTTAGAGCGCGACAGGAGCATAGAGATGATTCCGAAGGTGTTGAGGTTTTACCTATACAAATTCATGGAGATGCAGCGTTTGCCGGTCAGGGAGTTGTAATGGAAACCCTGCAGATGTCGCAGTCGAGAGGTTACTCGACAAAAGGCAGTCTGCATATTGTTGTTAATAATCAAATTGGCTTCACCACCAGTAATATTCTAGACAGCAGATCAACACATTATTGTACTGATATAGCGAAAATGGTTGATTCTCCCATTTTTCATGTGAATTCTGATGACCCGGAAGCTGTCATGCTGGTCACACAGATTGCTCTTGATTACAGGATGGCATTTAAAAAAGACGTAGTTATAGACTTAATATGTTATCGACGACATGGGCATAACGAGGCGGATGAGCCAGCAGCTACCCAACCCATGATGTATAAGAAAATAGCAAACCTGTTAAGTACAAGAGCGATCTATGCAGATAAATTGTCAAAAGAGGGGGCAGTGTCTGCAAAAAGTGCCAGTAAAATGATGGAAAAATATCGTAATGAACTGGATTCAGGAAAGTGTGTCGTACCCGACATTATAAAAAACGACAATATATCCTATGCCTTTCATATTAACTGGCATCCTTATGAAAGCACAGACCAGAATGCAGTTGCAGAAACAGCCATCAATATGGAAGAGTTGCGATTGTTGTGTGAACAACTAGAAAAACGACCAGCTGATTTTCAGTTGCAGCCCAGAGTAGAAAAAATTATGCAGGACAGGCATAAGATGGCAGCAGGAGCGCTGGATGTTGACTGGGGATTTGCAGAAACATTAGCCTATGCGAGTTTAGTAACTGAGGGTTACGCAGTGCGATTGTCTGGTCAGGATTCGGGCAGAGGAACTTTCTTTCATCGACATGCAGTTTGGCATAATCAGATTGATGGTAGCTCGTATGTGCCGCTACGTAACATGTCTGACGAGCAGGCCAATTTTCTTGTAATAGATTCATTATTATCAGAAGCAGCGGTACTTGCATTTGAATACGGTTATGCAACTGCAGAGCCTGAAACGTTAGTTATTTGGGAGGCACAGTTTGGTGACTTTGCAAATGGCGCACAAGTTGTTATCGATCAGTTTATTGTTGCGGGTGAGCAAAAGTGGAATCGGCTCTGTGGATTGACTATGTTATTGCCTCATGGTTATGAAGGGCAGGGTGCTGAACACTCGTCGGCAAGACTTGAACGATATTTACAATTATGTGCACAAAATAATATTCAGGTTTGTGTGCCCAGTACGCCTGCACAAATGTTTCATATGATAAGGCGTCAAATGGTTAGAAAATATCGAAAACCATTAATAGTGATGACACCTAAAAGTTTACTTCGTCATAAGCTTGCCGTGAATACGCTTGATGATATATGTCAGGGAAGTTTTCAAAATGTAATAGATGAAGTTGATGATACTGAAGCAGATAAAGTGAAACGAATTATCATGTGTTGCGGAAAAGTTTATTACGATCTTTTAACGCAGAGGCGTGAATCAAATCTGAAACATGTAGTGATTATTAGGATAGAAGAATTGTATCCGTTTCCTGCAGATAGTCTTAATATTGTGCTTGATAAATATGAGAATGCTGAACAGTTGTTCTGGTGTCAGGAAGAGCCAAAAAATCAGGGGGCATGGGATTATTTTGAACCAAGATTTGCTGCTAAGTTAGATCATCAGTGTATGGTTGAGTATGTAGGCAGGGAGCCCTCAGCAGCACCAGCTGTTGGTTCAGCTAAAGTGCATGCTCAGCAGCAGAAAAAGCTGGTAAGAAAAGCACTAGGCTTATCAGAAGAATAAAAAATTGAATTAAGAAGATAAGATTAATTTCTTAAATTAATTTCGAAAGTATTAAATTTAATTTATTGACAATTAAACGGGACAAAACAATGTCGATTGATGTGAAAGTGCCAGACTTACCAGAATCAGTATCTGATGCCACGATTGTTGGCTGGAGAAAGCAGCCGGGTGATACTATACAACGGGATGAGTCTCTGGTTGATCTTGAAACAGATAAAGTAGTACTGGAAGTGCCGTCTCCTGTGAACGGTGTTATCAAACATATACATCAGTCTGAAGGAGATGTAGTGACCGGCGGGCAGTTATTGGCAACTATTGATGAAAAAGAGTTAGAAGGGCAAGCAGAAGTTGAGGAAATGGACGATGTAGTTATTACACCATCTGCACAGAAAATGATTGCTGAAAATAAATTAAATAGTAATGAAATAACCGGTAGTGGAAAGGGTGGAAGAGTCTTAAAAGAAGATGTACTGGCATATATGCAAAAGCCAGCACAGGAAACGTCCAAACAAAAGTCAGTACCTTCAACACCATCACCAGTTAAGTTTAATGAGATTGAAGAGCTTAATGAAAAAAATAACTCTGATATTAGTCAACATGACAGAGTGGAGAAACGAGTTCCGATGACTCGATTACGCTCGAAAATTGCCGAGCGTTTGCTGGATGCACAGCACAATTCAGCTATCTTAACTACGTTTAATGAAGTCAATATGCAACCAGTAATGGATTTGCGAAATAAGTATAAAGATATATTTGCAAAAAAATACGATGTTAAATTAGGCTTCATGTCTTTCTTTGTGAAAGCAAGCATCGAAGCATTAAAACGTTTTCCAGCTGTAAATGCATCTATTGACGGTGAAGATATTGTATATCATGGTTTTTTTGATATAGGCGTAGCTGTAGCCTCACCCCGAGGCCTGGTTGTGCCCGTATTGCGTAATGCGGATCAGATGAGTTTGGCAGAAATTGAAAAAGGTATTGCTGTGCTGGTTGATAAGGCAAGAAGTAATCAGTTGAGCATTGATGATATGACGGGAGGTACCTTCTCTTTAACTAATGGTGGTGTATTTGGTTCCATGTTATCCACACCAATTATAAATCCACCACAAAGTGGTATTTTAGGGATGCATAAAATTCAACAAAGAGCGATGGTTGATAACGGCGAGATAGTTGCTCAACCCATTATGTATCTTGCATTGTCATATGATCACCGCATCATTGATGGAGCAGAAGCAGTGCAGTTTTTGGTTACGATAAAAGAAGCACTGGAAGACCCCGCTCGTATATTGGTGGGAGTTTAATATGGCTGCTGATTATGATGTTATCGTAATTGGTGCAGGCCCTGCTGGTTATGTGGCAGCGATACGTTGTGCTCAATTAGGGTTTAAAGTTGCCTGCATTGATAACTGGTTGAACGAAAAGGGTGATGCTTCTTTGGGTGGCACCTGTTTGAATGTTGGCTGTATACCATCTAAAGCCTTATTGCAGTCTTCAGAATTGTATGAGCAGGCAAATAATGGTTTTGATCAGCACGGCATTAAGTTTAGTTCGGTTGAGCTAGATCTTAAAACCATGATGGATAGAAAAAATAAAATTGTATCTGAATTAACATTGGGTATAGCTTCTTTATTAAAAGCAAATAAAGTACAGGTAATAGTGGGTACAGCCAAGCTACTGGCAGAAAAAAATATTGAAGTTGTTAATGAAAAAGAAAAACAGATAATCAGTGCAGAAAAAATTATTATTGCGAGTGGTTCAAGTTCTATAGAATTAAATGTTGCGCCATTAACTGAAGGCTTAATTGTCGATTCAACGGGTGCTCTGGCATTTGAATCGGTACCTGAAAAAATTGGTGTAATTGGTGCGGGTGTAATCGGGCTAGAACTGGGTAGTGTGTGGCGACGTCTTGGTGCGGAGGTTACCGTGTTAGAAGCGCAGGATGTTTTTTTGCCGATGGTTGATGAAAAAATTACACGTGATGCGCAGCGCTTATATAAAAAACAAGGTCTGGATATAAAATTAAATGCCCGTCTCTTAGGTACGAAGATAAAAACGTTAAATAAGCGTAAACAGGTTGAAGTTGCATATCAGGATGAGAAAGGCGATCACCATAATGTGTTTGATAAGTTAATTGTGGCGGTGGGCCGTAAACCGAATACGGATCATATATTTGATGATGAGACAGAGCTCATATTAGATGAGCGTGGCTTTATTCACGTAAATGATAAATGTGAAACGTCACTGCCCGGGGTGTATGCTATTGGAGATGTTGTGCGAGGGCCTATGCTGGCACATAAGGGTTCAGAGGAAGGCATGATGGTCGCAGAATTGATTGCCGGTAATTATGGCTCAATAAATTATGATTTGATTCCGTCTGTGATTTATACTCATCCTGAAATAGCATGGGTCGGTAAAACTGAACAGCAGCTTAAAGCTGCTGGAGAAAATTATAAGGTGGGTGCATTTCCGTTTGTGGCGAGTGGCCGGGCCAAAGCTCAAGGAGATACAAGCGGTATGGTCAGAATTTTATCGCATAAAGAAACAGATCGAATACTTGGTGTGCACATCATGGGTTTAAATGCTTCTGAATTAATTTCTCAGGCGGTTACAGCCATGGAGTTAGGTGCAAGCACAGAAGATATAGCGTTAACTGTTTTTGCTCACCCATCTCTATCTGAGGCTATACATGAAGCTGCGCTTGCGGTGGATAATCGTGCAATACATATTGTGCAGAAAAAACATTGATAATTTAATTTAAGAAAAATTGATACAGAAAATATTTTTTTGTAACAGTATTTATTATTTTAAATTATATGGAGAAAGATAATGAATTTACATGAATACCAGTCAAAGCATTTGTTTGAGCAATATGGAATGCCAGTTCCTAATAATCGTGTAATTAGTTCGGCTGGAGATGTCTCTGCTGCTTTAGATGCATTAGATACAGATCGCTGGGTGGTGAAAGCACAGGTGCATGCTGGCGGGAGAGGGAAAGCCGGTGGCGTAAAGTTAACTGGTAGTAAAGACGAAGTGGCCCATTTTGCCGGTGAAATGTTGGGTACTAATCTGGTTACATTTCAAACTGATGATAAAGGTCAGCCTGTTAATCACGTGTTAATTGAAGAAACCTGTAATATTGAGCGTGAACTGTATTTAGGCGCGGTCATTGATCGTGCCACGCGCCGTGTTGTTGTTATGGCATCAACAGAAGGCGGCGTTGAAATTGAGAAAGTTGCTGAGGAAACACCTGAAAAAATTTTACGCACAACGGTTGATCCTATGCTGGGTTTAATGCCGTATCAATGTCGTAAACTGGCATTTGGTTTGGGCTTGCAAGGTAATCAGATTAAACAATTTACCAATTTACTTTCCGGTCTGGCCAGGTTGTTTATTGACAAAGATCTGGGTCTGGTAGAAATCAATCCGTTGGTTGTTACCAAAGAAGGTGATTTGTTGTGTCTGGATGGAAAGATTAATGTTGATGATAATGCAATTTATCGTCAGCCTGAATTAATGGAAATGCGCGACGCTTCTCAGGAAGACGAGCGTGAAAATAGAGCTAAGGAATGGGATCTTAACTACATAGCGTTAGATGGCAGTATTGGTTGCATGGTAAATGGTGCCGGTCTAGCTATGGCGACAATGGATTTAATTAAACTACAGGGTGGTGACCCTGCAAACTTCCTTGACGTAGGTGGTGGAGCTACAAAAGAGAGGGTTGCAGAAGCTTTTAAAATTATTTTATCAGATGAAAAAGTAAAAACCGTATTGGTTAATATTTTTGGAGGCATTGTACGTTGTGATTTAATAGCTGAAGGCGTTATAGGTGCTATTGAAGAGGTAGGGGTTAAAGTGCCTATCGTTGTTCGGCTTGAGGGTAATAATGCGCAATTAGGTCTGGATTTATTAAACAATAGCGGTCTTAATATAATTGCTGCAACCGGCTTAACTGAAGCTGCTGAAAAAGCAGTGGCTGCTGCTAAAGGATTAAAATAATGAGCGTATTAATTAACAGCGAAACAAAAGTAATATGCCAGGGTTTTACCGGAAAGCAGGGGACGTTCCATTCGGAACAGGCAATTGCGTATGGAACACAAATGGTTGGTGGTGTTACGCCGGGTAAAGGCGGGCAAGTTCATTTAGAACTACCCGTATTTAATACCGTGCGAGACGCAGTAAATCATACCGCTGCAACCGCATCTGTTATTTATGTTCCAGCGCCATTTTGTAAAGATTCAATTCTGGAAGCAGTCGATGCTGGTATAGAACTAATTGTCTGTATTACAGAAGGTATTCCTACTCTCGATATGTTAGAAGCAAAAATTGCTGTTGATCAGGCCGGTGTTAGATTGATTGGTCCAAACTGTCCCGGAATTATTACACCGGGAGAGTGTAAGATTGGCATTATGCCGGGTGAAATTCATAAACCAGGTAAAGTTGGTATCGTTTCTCGTTCGGGTACTTTGACATATGAAGCTGTAAAACAAACCACTGATTTAGGGTTTGGTCAAACCACGTGTATTGGTATAGGTGGTGATCCTATTCCAGGTATGAATTTTGTGGATTGTTTACAGCTTTTTGAAGACGATCCCGAGACGGAAGCTATTTTAATGGTGGGTGAAATTGGCGGTACAGCTGAAGAAGAAGCGGCTGAGTTTATTCAGACAAATGTCTCTAAACCTGTTGCTGGCTTCATTGCCGGGGGCACAGCTCCGAAGGGGAAACGCATGGGGCATGCAGGTGCAATTATTTCCGGTGGAAAAGGCACAGCTGAAGAAAAGTTTAAAGCACTTGAGGCTGCCGGCATCACAATCACGCGTTCCCCAGCTGGTTTAGGTGCAGCTGTTGCTGAAGCGACCGGTTGGAAATAATAACTGAACTAAATTATGAATAAAGTCGATTTAATTTAAAATCGGTTAAAAAACTTATTTTGGCCCTATGTTAATGCCTAGAGATATCCGGCATTGTTGACTTAAGTTTTCACTTACTTCATGGGGCATATTGGGCGCGAAAAAAACAAACATACCTTGTTTGGGTGTGACCTGTATGTCAACTGGCTGCTTCGTGAGGTGTAGTGCACCAGAATTCGTTGCAACCTGCACATAATATACTGCAGATAGTAATTCATCGTAATCATCATGCCGGTGTAAAGTGGTTTTGTCGCCTGGGTTCATTACATTAAACCAAAAGCCTGCTTTAAGTTGATTTGTGCCGCATCCGAGTATTTGAGCGCTTTCACTAATGGCTGCTTCAGTTATAAAAGAAAGCGCGGGAATTTTGTCACTGTCTATGTAAATATTTTCATAACGGCCAAAAAAATGATGTGATTTACGTGTTGATTCATCATTAATGTATGTATTAAGCCCTTCAATAAGCTGAGAATTAATATTGTCACAGTCATCAAGCATGTGCGTATGTAAGGTAAAATATTTTAAATCATTCATTTGGTGTGAAACTCATAAATAAGAAATTAAAAACTGTTGAGGTTATAAGACATAATATCGACCATTTCACCGTGATATTGGGTTTGTTCCAGCTTTTTCCACCCTCGCTTCATATAAAATTCAGACTGATCAGGTGTGAATAAATAAAGTGTTTTAGCCCCACATTCACGAGCGTTTCTAAGGCACCTCTCGATTAGCTGAGAGGCGATACCCTGACAACGATAATCGTTATGAACATAAACGCTGGCTAGCCATGGCGTAAGGTGCTTGTGTGTATCCATATCAGATTTTACTAAACTGGCTGATCCAGCGGCCTTACCGTCGTTAAGTGCAATTAAACAGCAAGGTATGGTTGCATTATTTTCATATGAGCTATATAAGTCAATTCGCTTTAAAGTCGTTAATTCGGGGCTTATATTGCACCATTCATCCTGATGCCAGTTAGCAATTAAAGGTATAAATTCAGAATAAAGGCCCAAATAGTCAATTTTGATCAAGATCTAACCCCGGCAGTCATGCAATACACCATAAATAGGTCTATTCTAAGTAGTATAAAATAATAATTGATAAGTTAGATACATTATAAATCAAACACTCCCATCCTGGATGGAGAAGCTTATAGCGAGTCATTGGTATGAAAAATAATAGAATATTAATAGTTGATGATACCCCCTCAATTCACGAAGATTTTCGTAAGATCTTAATGACAACTGACCCCATGGGCAGGGATCTTGATGATATGGCGGATAGTCTGTTTGGGAAGACTGAACAGGATCCGGTTTATAAGGATATCCAGTACCAGTTAGAGTCTGCATTTCAGGGTGAAGAGGCTTTAAAGATGATCGAAAAAGCTGAACTAGAAGGTGATGGGTACTCACTGGTGTTTATGGATGTAAGAATGCCTCCAGGTCTTGATGGGATAAAAACAATATCAAGGATATGGGAACAATATCCCTCGATGGAAATTGTAATATGCACAGCATATTCGGATTATTCATGGGTTGATATTATCGATATTTTAGGTCCATCCGATCATCTTTTAGTTTTGAAAAAACCATTTGACGCAGATGAAGCGCAGCAAATGGCCCTGGCAATGACCAGGCGAGCAGGAAAAACGATTGAGCAAAAAGAATACATCAATGCGTTAACAACAAATTTAAACGACTGTAATGTGAATGTTGATATGCTTAAAAAAGAATTAGCAGATAAAAACAAATAATAAGGACTAGAACAAAGGATGTTATTTGTGCAGGATTTAAGTTTAGTTTTAAATGAATAGACTTGGTCTCAATTTCAGAAGTTATCTACTGTTAATACTAGTATCAATGAGCTGGTGTGGTTCAGTGCAAGCTGATTTAAGTCGTGAATATCAGTTAAAGGCAGCTTATTTATTAAATTTCGCCAGATTTATATACTGGCCGGAACAGCTCATATCAACTACAGAAAATTTTAATATCTGTGTCATTGGCGATAATCCATTTGCTGATAGTCTGGACAGACTTTCAGATAAAAAAATTAAAAACAAGAACATAAAAGTAAAGTATTCTAGTGATTATAATAAGAATGATAAGTGTCGAATCGTTTATATTAGTAAAAGCAAAGAAGGTGCATTTAAAGAAATTATAAAAAAAATTAACAACAACACTGTATTGACAGTAAGTGATGTTGAAGGATTTGCTGAGCAGGGAGGAATGATTGGTTTTGTAAGAATAAAAAATAAAATAAAATTTGAAATCAATATAGATAAAAGTATTAAATCAAATATTAAATATAGATCTCAGTTGCTGGAAGTTGCGGAGCAGCTAAGATGATGGTTTTGAAAAATTTAAGTATACAAGGCAAGTTGTTGATTGTGTACATGAGTATAACCGGTTTAGTGTTGGCCATTGCATTTACAATAATTACCTCTTTAAACTTAAGAAACGCTGAAAAAAATATTATCTCAGGCCTGAATGTGGTCGCTGAAATTGTAGCTGATAGCAGCGCTGCATCATTGGCTTTTTCAGATATTGAGTCAGCCGAAGGTAACTTGAGGTCTCTCAAGTCACATCAATCAGTAGTTTACGCATGCATAAGAACAACAGAGAATAAAACATTTGCGGAATACAATTTAGACGTTGAGAATATTTTTTTATGCGACGAATATAACGAAGCTTCAAGCATAAAAATATTAAGTGGATATGTTGATGTGTTTAAGCCGGTTTTACTAGAGGGGCAGTCAATAGGTAAGCTGCAAATTAAAGCTAGTTTAAGTGAGCTTACAGAAAGCACTATTAAAAGCGGAAAAATATCGCTGGCTATTTTTATAGGTCTGATGATTGTAACGGCAGTGATTACAAGACGGATAATGCGTTTTATTACTGATCCTATAACAAAGCTGAAGGATCTTGCTCAAAGCGTAAGTAAAAACAAAGATTACGGCCTTAGAATGAAGAAAACCACTGATGATGAAGTCGGCGTGTTGATAGGTTCTTTTAATAATATGCTGGGCCAGATTCAGGATAGAGATAGTGCGTTGATTGAAGAAAAAGAAAAAGCTGAAACGTCGGCAGAATCAGCAAAAGATTATGCATTAAAAACAGAAAGAATGAATGTAGATCTTGAAAATGAAATAAGGGAAAGAGCCAGAATTGAAGATGAGTTGCAGGAACTAAACGAAACACTTGAAGACAAGGTGCATGAGAGAACTTCTGAATTAAAAGAGCTAAATGAAAAAATAGGTGATATTGCAAGAAGTGCAGGTATGGCTGAGGTTGCAAGCGGGGTATTGCATAATGTGGGAAACGTGCTTAATAGTGTTAATGTGTCTGCATCGGTTATTCGTGAACAGGTGAGAAAGACTAAAGCGGGCAACCTTAATCGAGTTGTCGTCATGTTGGATGAGAATGACGACAATATAGCAAATTTTATTAGCGAGGATGATAAAGGAAAGCAAATTCCTAAGTTTTTGTCGTTACTTGCCGGGCAGTTGAGCGAAGAAAAAGAAAGTTTATTTGCAGAGCTAGATGAGCTGGCCAACAACATTGATCATATAAAAAATGTCATAAGTATGCAGCAGTCTTATGCTGGGAGCTACGGAGTTAGAGAAAAGGTTGTGTTGTCTGACCTGGTGGAAGATGCATTAAAAATTAATTTACAGGGAATGGATAGACACGGAATAAAAGTAATTAAGAATTACAATAATGTTAAACATTTGTATGTTGATAAGCATAAAGCACTACAGATTATTATTAATTTAATTAGCAATGCAAAGCATGCATTAGTTGACAGTACGAATGTTGAAAGAAAACTAACAATCAATATTTCAGATGAAAATGGTGTTGCTAAAATTGAAGTTATAGATACCGGGGTAGGTATTGAGAAGGATGATATACAGCATCTGTTTGAGTATGGGTTCAAGAAAAGACGGGACGGGCACGGTTTTGGTTTGCATCATAGTGCAATTGTGGCAAATGAGCTGGGCGGAACTATTTCTGTAGTGAGTGATGGTCTGGGAAAAGGTGCGAATTTTATTCTGATTCTTCCCTATGATAAACAGGCGAATGTATGAGTTCTAAAATGAAAAATTTTGAAAATCGTAGAGTATTAATTATTGATGACGATACGCGTATTCATGAGGATTTCAGAAAAATTCTTGGCGAGAAAGAAGATAAATCTGAATATGATCAGATTGAAGCTAAATTATTTTCTGATGATCTGTCTCATACGGATTCAATTGTTTATGAATTAGATTCGGCATATCAGGGAGAAGAGGGCTATGAAAAAGTGCTTGCAGCTAATAATGAAGGCAGGCCTTATGCTATGGCCTTTGTGGATATGCGAATGCCCCCGGGATGGGATGGTCTTGAAACAATAAAGCAAATTTGGGTCATTGACTCTCAAATACAACTAGTAATATGTACCGCATATTCTGATTATTCGTGGAATGAGGTTCTTTATCACCTTGGTGCATCTGATCGTTTGATTATTCTGAAAAAGCCATTCGATATGGTTGAGGTTCAGCAGCTAACAACTGCACTTACAACGAAGTGGAGTTTAAGTTGTGAGAGCATTTCTCGGTTACATCAAATTGAAGAGTCAGAAGAAAAATATCGTACTGTGGTGGATAGTGTTGAAGATACTATTATGACACTGGATAAAGATGGCAATATTATGTTTGTAAACCATAATCCGTGGCAAATGATTAACCAGGCGGTAGGTGGAAATTATTACAGTGACATAAAAGACGAGCATCGAGAAAAAGTAAAACAAACTATCAAAGATGTTTTTAATAAAGGTGAGCAAAAAAGCATCGAATACGCCACCTCAAATGGTCATAATAAAATTGTTTGGTCTGAGGGCAGGATTTCACCCTATTATAAAAATAATGAAGTCGTTGCAGCCACGCTTGTTGCAAGTGATATTTCGGCACGTAAAGCACTTGACTGGCAGTTAAGGCATGATGAGTTAACGGGGCTAGCCAATAGAACGCATTTTTCCACCTATGTTAAATCAAGTCTTGCAGAGAAAAATTCTGAAGATAATTTAGCTATTTTGTTTATCGATCTGGATCATTTTAATCTTATAAATGACTGTTTTGGTCATGAATTGGGCGACAAGCTTTTGGTCAGAGTGTCTGAGTTATTGAGCAGCAAAGTTGAAAAGAAAGAAATGCTGGCAAGGCTAGGTGGTGATGAGTTTGCGATTCTAAAATGCTTATATAAAGATGATTCCTGGGTTCATCAATATGCAGAGTCTATAAATGACTTACTTAAACAGCCTTTAACTATTGATGGTTTTGATATATATCCCTCAGCCAGTATAGGGGTGGTTATAGTTAACGATGCAGAAATTGCTGTAACCAGCTTAATGCAGGATGCAGATGCGGCTTTATATCATGCAAAGTCTAAAGGGCGTAATCGATATGAGTGTTTCGATCAGACAATGCGTGACGAAGTTGTAAAGAGAGTAAGGATTGGCAATGAGCTGAGGCAGGCTATAGAAAACGATCAGTTTGAGGCGTATTACCAGCCATTTACAAATCTTGATAAAGGCCGTGTTACCGGGTTTGAGGCGTTGATTAGATGGAATCATCCTGAAAAAGGTATGATTCCACCCGATGAATTTATTCCTGTCGCTGAAGAGACGGGTTTAATTTTTTCACTTACTAGAAAAATGTTGATGACAGTGTGTAGTCAGCTTAAAAAGTGGCATGACATGGGTATAGAGGAAATAAAAGTATCGGTTAACTGTTCAGCTAGAGATTTTAATGAGCAGAACATGCGGGAGGTAATTGAAGAAACAATTAAAAAAACCGGTGCTAATATACAGCAGCTTGAACTAGAGTTAACTGAAAGTAGTATTATGGATGATGCCGAAAACTCAATTGAAAGTATGCGTATACTAACTGATATGGGGCTGAATATTGCTATTGATGATTTTGGCACGGGTTACTCTTCTTTTAGTTATATCAAGCAATTTACGATCAATAAATTAAAAATAGATAGAGCATTCATAAGTGATACACCTCAGGATCAGGATGACGTGGCGATAGTTGAGGCGATTATTGCTATGGCCCACAGGTTAAAGTTGAAGGTAGTAGCTGAAGGAGTGGAAACTGCTGAACAGCTGGAGTTTTTGAAAGCAGCTAAATGTGATGTGATTCAGGGATATTTTTTAGGAAAACCCATGACGTCTGATGAGGCTACTAAGAGGTTACAGAAAGGTGACTGGCCTAATCAGGAGTTAATATAAATTTCAGGTTAATTCTGTTTTAATCGCTTATTGTTATCTATTTGTATTTAAAGAACTGGGCGAAGGTATCATAGTCTCTGTGGCAAGACTTTTAACTTCTGTTAAAATGGCTGTAGAAATTAATACAGTAGATGTAATGAAAACTAGCTCACAATCAAAAACAGGCAAAAATAAAGATCAGGATCAATTGTATACTCAACCACGAGAAGCAATATCCGGCTTTGTGTTTGATGAATCTGTTGTAAAAGTATTTGAAGATATGATCGGGAGATCTGTTCCCGGTTACACCACGTTATTATCCATGCTGCCAGTACTGGCTAACACTTTCATACAGCCGAATAGCCGTTGTTATGATCTGGGCTGCTCATTGGGCGCTGCTACTCTGGCGATTCAGCAAGGTATAAAACAGCAAGGTGTAGAAATTATTGCACTGGATAACTCTTCCGCAATGATAGAAAAATGTAAGTTACTGACATCTGAGCATAGAAGCCAGGCAAAAGTGACTGTTAGATTGACTGATGTTTGTGAAGCAGACATTACAGATGCTTCATTAGTAGTAATGAACTTTACATTGCAGTTTATTCAGAAAGAAGCACGTGAGTCTCTGGTTAATAAAATATATTCAGGTTTAAATACTGGCGGTGCATTTGTGCTGTCAGAAAAAATAAAATGTGATAGTTCAAAAGAGCAAGACAGGCTGACGTCTTTGCATCATAGCTTTAAAAAAGCAAACGGCTATTCTGAACTTGAGATTAGTCAGAAGCGATCAGCCTTAGAAAATGTATTGGTTGCAGAAACTGTAGAGCAACATGTTTCTCGGCTACGGGGTGCAGGCTTTTCAGAGGTGCTAATTTGGTTTCAGTGTTTTAATTTTGTATCTTTTTTAGCAATAAAATAAACCAAAATAAGTGTAGTAGAAATCTAGAATGAACTTTAACCGATTATTTGAATTAATGCGTGATACAGAACTTGAACCCTGGTTAGAAAATTTACAACAGCAAATAGAACAGGGTTTATGTAATGATACCTATGGAAGTTTACCTGCATGGAAAAACGCCCTTAAGGCCCTGCCAGAGATAAAAACATTAGCGGTTGATTTAAATATAGATAAAGTTACGGTTAGACCACAAAGCCCGTTAAGTGATGCAGAAAAACAGGAGCTGAAGAAAACCTTAAAACAGTTAATGCCCTGGAGAAAAGGGCCGTATGATATTCATGGTGTGTTTGTTGATACAGAATGGCGCTCAGACTTAAAATGGAAACGACTGATTTCTGCTATTAAGCCCTTGCAGGGAAAAACAGTTTTAGATGTTGGCTGTGGAAATGGCTATCATGGCTGGCGTATGCGCGGTATGGGGGCGGAATTAGTTATAGGTATAGATCCGTCTCCATTATTCGTAATGCAGTTTCAGGCATTACAGCATTTCATAAAAGAAGATCGCGTTTATGTGTTGCCACTTGGTATAGAGGCTGTTCCAGATGATTTAAAAGCATTTGATACCGTGTTTTCCATGGGGGTTTTTTATCATCGAAAATCGCCTATCGATCATCTTTATCAGTTAAGGCAATGCTTGAAGCCGGGTGGCGAGTTAGTATTGGAAACACTGGTTATAAGTGGTGATGAGTTTCAGGTGTTAATGCCGCAAGATAGATATGCTCAAATGCGTAATGTCTGGTTTTTACCCAGTAGTAAAGCAATGATTAAATGGTTGCAGCGTTGTGGTTTTAAAAACGTTAAATTAGTTGACGAAAGTTTTACCAGTTTGGAAGAGCAAAGATCAACCGAGTGGATGCAGTTTCATTCATTAAAGGAATTTCTGGATCCGCACGATATCAGCAAAACGATAGAAGGTTACCCTGCACCACTGAGGGCGATATTTACCGCAGAAGCGCCATGAGTTTTATGGTAAATATAAAAAAAATAGCACCTGAAAATAAATTTTTCAAGATACTGCTGCAAATTATTTTTGTATTGTTTATTTATCTTTTAATTAGAGCATGGCAATCAGTAGATAATATACAGGGTCAGGCGCCCATTATTTTAGCGACTGCGTTAAGTGGTGAAAACATTGATTCACGTGATTTTCAATCGAAGCCAGTGTTGATTCACTTTTGGGCCACCTGGTGTCCTATTTGTCAGTTTGAAAATAATAATATTGCTAATCTGGCTAAAGATTATCAGGTGATTACCATTGCATCCTGGAGTGAAGGCAATGCACAGGTGAAAAAATACCTGCAAGATGAGCAGTTAAACCTGCCGATAGTTATTGTTGATGAGGATGGCGAGTGGGCGAAAGTGTTTGCTGTTAAAGGTGTGCCAAGCAGCTTTATTGTTGATGAGAAAGGTGAAATACAGTTTATTGAAAAAGGTTATACATCTGAGCTTGGCTTAAGACTTCGCTTATGGTGGCTGGAATAAAGGGTATTAATAAGAAAATAGAGCTCAACTGGTAAAAGTTAAAAAAAGCAGTAATAATTAGTAAAAAGAAAAAAGATGATTAAATACTCAAACAGGGTTGTTATATAAATGGAAATAGAACTTATTCAAGAGTCTGATGTGCATAGCCTTCCCGGCTTATTTCGTGAGCGATTAACTAAAACACCCGATAGTGCTGCTTATCGACAATATGATATTGCTAGTCAGAAATGGACTGTTTCCAGCTGGCAAGAGATGGCCAATGAAATTGCACGATGGCAAGCTGCTTTTTTGAAAGACGGTTTACAGCCCGGTGACAAAGTTGCCATTATGGTTAAAAACAGCCGTGAATGGGTTGTGTTTGACCAGGCCGCACTGGGGCTGGGCCTGGTGACGGTTCCGCTGTATGTGGATGACCGGCCTGATAACGTGGCTTATATTATCAATCATGCAGAAATTAAAATTTTATTTGTTCAGGACAGACCTCAATGGAATCGTTTATTAAAAGCAGAAGTTGACCTGGGTGGTTTGCAGCGAATTATCAGCTTGAAGCGTATTTCTGAAGATGACGAACCTGATGATAGCAAACTCGAGTCTTTGTCAGACTGGGTATTTGGTTTGACGGGTGAGTTACAGACCAGAGAAATAAATGCAGACGATCTGGCATCGATTGTGTACACCTCGGGAACAACAGGTCGCTCAAAAGGCGTAATGTTGTCACATAATAATATACTGGCTAATGCGTTTGCATCAGCGGTATGTAATCAATGGGAGCCCGATGAGCGCTTCCTGTCATTTCTGCCTTTATCACATATGTTAGAGCGAACGGCAGGTTATTACCTGCCAATGATATTGGGTGCAGAAGTTGTCTATGCACGATCCATTGCAACACTGGCCGATGACTTGCAAAATATCAAACCCACGACGCTGGTATCAGTGCCGCGTATCTATGAACGTGTATATGGAAAAATACAGGAAGGATTAAAACAAAAATCATTTGTTGCAAAATATTTGTTTAAATCTGCCGTCAATGTCGGGTGGCGTAAATTTTTACATGATCAGGGGCGTGCAGGCTGGCATCCTAAACTTATGTTCTGGCCCACATTAAATAAACTGGTTGCATCAAAAGTGCTGGAGAAACTAGGTGGTGAATTACGAATTGCAATATGTGGTGGCGCCGCATTATCAGAGGACGTTGCGAAATTATTTATTGGTTTAGGTCTGCCATTGTTACAGGGCTATGGCTTAACTGAATCGAGTCCAGTGGTATGTGTTAACAGACCTGAAGATAATATTCCCTCGAGTATTGGAACAGTTTTGCCTAATACACAGATACGAGTTGGTGAAAATGATGAATTACAAAGTTATGGGCCCTGTTCCATGTTGGGCTATTGGAAAAATGAGCAGGCAACCAAAGATTCGTTCACCGAAGATGGCTGGCTGAAAAGCGGTGATAAAGCGCGCATCGATGATGATGGTCATACTTATATTACTGGCCGATTGAAAGATATAATGGTTTTGGCTAATGGTGAAAAAATTCCGCCGAACGATATGGAAATGGCAATTGCACTGGACTCATTATTTGAGCAGGTCATGATTATAGGTGAAGCAAGATCCTTTCTTTCAGCGGTATTAGTGCTGGACCCTGACGCCTGGGCAGATATGGCAGTGAGTTTAAATATTCATCCTGAATCTCCAGAGGCATTCTTAGACCGTAAAATTGAAAAAGCGATATTAAATAGAGTCTCTGCACGGCTAAAGGATTTTCCTGGTTATGCAAAAATACGTAGGGCTCACATTACCTTAGAGCCGTGGACAGTTGATGGCGGTTTATTAACACCAACGCTTAAAATTAAACGACCTAAAGTAATGGAAAAATTTGCTCAGGAAATCGAGTCTTTATATGATGATCATCGATGATTATTAACCCTGTTTTAGTTAATGTTATTTAAATGATTAATTACTGAATGCAGGCGTAATGACGTGCTCATTTGTTTCAGTGTTTCATAACAACTTTCGAATACAGTGAGTAAGACTAATGGTTAAAGATTCGTTACCCGAAAATAAAATCCCGGTAATACGTGTACCGGCAATGCCCTCAGATCTTAATCAGGGAGGCACTGTATTTGGTGGCTGGATTATGTCGCAGGTTGATATTGCGGGCAGTATCCCGGCAGCTGAACGAGCTGGTGGGCCTATAGTTACCCGTGCGGTAGATTCCTTTGAGTTTAAAAAACCTGTCTTTGCCGGTGATCTTGTGAGCTGTTATGCAGAAGTGGTTAAAGTAGGCAGAACGTCTATTACTGTTCAAGTGGAGGTTTATGCCCAACACATGGATAAGGGCGTTGTGACAACAACGGCTGTGACAGTGGCCAGTCTGGTTTATGTGGCAATAAATGAACAGGGTAAGCCGAGAGCAATAGACAGGTAAAAACATAAGATATATGTAAAATATCAATTGATTAATCAAAAATCAGGTTTAATATTACTTTTATACCATAATTAAAAATAAAACAGGAACGTACAATATGAAATATAAAAACTCCGTACATATTTCTGCGGCTCTCGCTATAGCAAGTGGATTGTTTGCGTCGCAGGTATCAGCAGCTGGATTCGCCTTGATAGAAAATAGTGCAAGCGGTATGGGTAATGCGTTTGCTGGTGGATCTGCTATTGCTGATGATGCATCTACAGTGTGGTTTAATCCGGCAGGTATGACACGTTTAAAGGGTAGTCAGATTTCAGTTGCGGGACATATTATTTCCCCGTCCGCTGATTTTACAGATAATGGGTCATCATTAAGTGCGTTAGGTGGAGGTGCACCTATTTCAGGAGCTGAAGATGATGGTGGTGTAACAGCATTTGTGCCTAATTTTTATTATGTTACTGAATTAGATGGCGATGCATGGTTTGGGCTTGGTGTCACTGTGCCGTTTGGATTATCTACTGACTATAATAGTGACTGGGTTGGTCGCTATGGCGCCACGTTATCAGAAGTGTCTACGGTTAATATTAATCCAAGTTTTGCATTTAAATTTAATGAGGATTTATCTGTTGGCTTAGGTTTAAGTATTCAATATATAGAAGCAAGCCTTGAAAATAAACTAGACTCGGCTTCAGTGTGCGTAGGTTTGGTACAGGCTGGTGGAGCAGATCAAGCTACGGCAGTAGCAACTTGTACGCCACCATCGCCAGTGGGATTAATTCCAGGAAATGCTGCACAAGATAGTGCGCAGGCTTTAGAAGGTGATGACTGGAATTTTGGGTGGAATATTGGTTTACTATATGACATAGATAAAGATTCACGTGTAGGTTTTGCATATCGTTCATCGGTTGATGCAAATCTAAGCGGTGATGTTTCGTTTACTGTTGACCCAAGCCTTCAAGCGGTAATTGATGGAGCTACACCACCTGCGAATACTTTCTTTTCAGATACGGGTATTGATGCTGGGATAGAACTACCTGCACAAATATCGGTTAGTTATTTCCGAGATGTAACATCAGACTTCGCTGTTATGGCAGATATAACCTGGACAGAGTGGAGTAATTTTAATGCACTTGTTGTTAAGTTTGATAATCTGGTTCAACCTACTTCTACTACACCGGAAAACTGGGAAGATTCTTACCGTTTCGCGATTGGTGCAAACTATAAAACAAGTGATAAGATGAAATTACGATTTGGTTTGGCGCATGACCAGACGCCTATTCCTTCACCTGAAGATCGTACAGCTCGAATTCCTGGTGATGATCGTACCTGGGTGAGTTTAGGTCTGGGTTACGCGATAGATGATAGTACTTCTGTCGATGTTGGTTATAGTCATCTGTTTGTTGGTGACACAGAAATTAACAATACTGATGCATTTGGTCATACTTTAACGGGTAGTTATGAAGCAGACGTTGATATTTTAAGTGTTCAGGGTAATTTCATGTTTTAATTATAATGAGACATGAAAAAAGGAGGCCATGGCCTCCTTTTTTTTGGATGTAATAAATGCAAATAAAAATAATAAATCTTAACGAATAAACCATGTCGGTTTCAAATCATTAGTAATTAACTTATATTGTTGTAGCCAGCAGGCTGCATCGTTTGCGTCTTCATTGAACCATTTTTTACTGGATCCCAGTCTAAATGTGTAGCCCCATTCATCCATGTCGCTAAACATTCGTTCACGACCAAACTCATTAATAAAGTCGCTTAATAAAATAGATAAATAACATACACCGTTTTCTTCATCATAGTCGCCACCTGCATTGGTATGTAAGTTATCTCTGCGCTCAGGTGCCATGCAAATATAATGGCAAGATTCATGTAATGCAGAATGAACGGGTGTGTCATTGCGGATATATAAATTGTTTTCGATAATGCCAGCTTCGGGATCTCCGAACCAGCTGCCGGGAATTTTTTGATTATTATCTACCAAATGAATCATTAAATTGTATTTTCCAAGAACAGTTTGCAGTTGCTCTAATTGTATGTCGGCGCAGGTTAGGATGGTCATTATTCAGCTGAAAGAGTGTGCAATAAAAAAATCTGTGGAATCATAACATGGGACAGAGCTTAAAAAGCAAGGTCTGTCCCCAAGTAAATGAATCTGATAGCTCATGTTATAGATATTTATCTTAGCTTTTTTTCTTAAGTGCGTTAGCTAACGCATTTAATGCAATGGCACGATGACTAATTTTGTTTTTTTCTTCCAGACTTAACTCTGCTGCTGCACAGTTTTGCTCTGGCAACCAGAAAATTGGGTCGTAACCAAAACCGCCGTCACCTTGAGGGGCAGTCATAATTCTGCCTTCAAGTGTGCCATGAGTAATAATGGGAGTAGGGTCGTTTTCACTTTCAAGATAAACCATGACACACCAGTAACGTGCGGTACGGTTTTCTTCCGCTACACCTGAAAGTTTAGAGAGCATTTTTTCGTTGTTCCTGGTATCTGTTGCATTTTCACCTGAATAACGTGCAGAATAAATTCCAGGTTGTTTATCTAAAGCGTCAACTTCAATTCCTGAATCATCAGCAATGGCTGGCAATCCAGTTAACTTAGCGGCGTGACGAGCTTTTTTAAGTGCGTTCTCTACGAAGGTTAATCCGTCTTCCACGGCCTCTGGAACATCATATTCAGTTTGCGGTACAACTTCTATGCCATGAGCTGACAGGAGTTTGTTGATTTCTTTTACTTTACCCGCATTACCGCTGGCTAATATAATTTTATTTGTAGTTGATTTTGTCATAGCTGTAACACCTTTTCCTGAGCTTGCATTAATTCACCAATGCCTTTTTTAGCAAGATCTAACATGGCATTTAATTCGACCTGATTAAATGCATGACCTTCAGCCGTACCCTGCACTTCTATAAATGCATCATTGTCATTCATCACAACGTTCATATCTGTTTCGGCATTTGAGTCTTCCTCGTAATCCAGATCGAGTACAGGTGTTCCATTATAAATACCGACAGACACAGAGGCCATTTTTCCCAATAATGGGCTTGATGAAAGTTTCTTGTTATCAATTAAAAATTCAATTGCATCTGCAAGTGCGACATATCCGCCGGTGATTGAGGCGGTGCGCGTTCCGCCATCAGCCTGAATAACATCACAGTCAATCGTGATCATATTCTCGCCTAAAGCCTCAAGATTGATAGCCGCACGTAAAGAACGGGCAATTAATCGTTGTATTTCCATTGTACGGCCACCCTGTTTTCCTCCAGTTGCCTCACGTCGCATACGTGCGCCTGTAGAGCGAGGTAACATACCATATTCAGCGGTCACCCAGCCTGAGCCCTTGCCACGTAACCAGCCGGGGACCTTGCTTTCTACAGTTGCAGTGCATAATACTTTTGTATTGCCAAACTCGACCAAAACAGAACCTTCGGCATGCATGGTGTAATTACGAGTGATTTTTACCTCACGCATTTGATTGGCGTCGCGATTGCTGGGGCGCATAAGGATTCCTCAAAATTAGTTGTGTGAATTATACGATTTTACAGCTATAAAGTCATAAAGAGAGTGAGTCAGTGATACACTGAGTTAAATAAAAAAACAGGTGTAAAAAATGACAAATAGTATGACCGCATTTTCTAGAAGTAGTGAAGAGCATGTCTGGGGGTCACTAGTATGGGAGCTGAGGTCGGTTAATCACCGTTACCTTGATGTGATTATTAAACTACCTGAAGAGCTGCGCAGTATAGAAAATGAAGTACGTAAACGTTTAAATAAAAAGATAAAACGTGGAAAAGTAGAATGTAATTTGCGCTATAAAGCAGCTGAGAATAAGCAATCAAAGCTGTGTGTCAATGAAGAATATGTTGATGAAGTAATGCGTGCATGTCAGGTAATTAGCACAAAATTACATCAGCCTAGTGAAATGGATGTGATCGAGGTTTTGAAATGGCCGGGGGTGCTTGAGTCAGCCGAGATGGACTTGAACCCTGCAATAAATTCAGCGCTGAGCTTATTTGATATAGCGATAAATAATATGCTTGAATCAAGACAAAGTGAGGGGCAACGGTTACAGGTGATGATTGAAGAACGCTGTAAAGCGATGACATTAATTGTCAGCACCGAACGGCAGCGACAGCCACTCGTATTAGAAAAAATCAGAAAAAAATTAATAAAAAAAGTTGAAGAACTAAAGATAAACTACGATAAAGACCGGTTTGAACAGGAGCTGGTTTATATAGCGCAAAAAATGGATGTTGATGAAGAGCTTGATCGATTAGAAAGTCACTTTGTTGAAGTTGAAGAAATATTTAAACGTAATGAGCCAGTTGGAAGGCGGTTAGATTTTATTATGCAGGAGTTTAATAGAGAGGCTAATACACTGGGTTCTAAATCAACAGATATAGAAACGACTCAAGCAGCGGTTGAATTGAAGGTGTTGATTGAACAGATGAGAGAGCAGGTACAGAATATAGAATAACAATCTGAGAATAATATTATGATATTTTGTGATTTAAAAATTACTTGTTAGTAATCAGTGATTCCATAGTTTTGATTAGCTTGTCAAGATCGATGGGTTTAGTTTCGTAAGCGTCACAGCCAGCTTCTTTACCTCGAATAACATCAACATCGCGTGCATGTGCTGACAAGCCTATCACCGGAATATGTTGAGTATCATGCAGTTGTTTTAAAAGTTTAGTGGCTTCCCAGCCGTCCATAACAGGCAAGCTCATGTCCATTAAAATAACATCGGGTTTATAAAATTTAGCCTGACTTAATGCTTCTTCTCCATTTATTGCTACCTCTGTTTCAAATCCTTTTCGTTGAAGTCGTCGTGTTAGCATGTCACGATTCATTTCATTATCTTCAACAATTAATATTTTACTCATAAATATTCTCTGTGGTTAATTCAGATTTTAAAGGCAGGCTGACTATGAAAGTAGATCCTTTACCGGGTTCGCTGGTGGCGGTTATATCTCCGCCCATTAAACGGCTCAAGCGGCGACATATTGCAAGTCCAAGCCCTGTTCCACCGTATTCGCGGGTGGTAGAGTCATCAGCCTGTGCAAATTCGTTAAAAAGATTTTCTATTTGTGGCTGATCTATACCAATACCAGAATCTATTACCTTAAAAAGTATCGTGTCTGTACCTGATACTTCTATCTCAAGTTTAATACTGGCATTTTTACTAAATTTACTCGCGTTAGATAATAGGTTGAATAATATTTGTTTAACGCGTGTAATATCAGAGCACATGGTGATGTGTTTATCGCTTAATTCATAACTAAAGTCATTATTATTTTGTATAAGTAGTGGGTTCAGCATGCTGGCTGTTTCTTCAATCAAAGGTGAAACATCAAAAACCTCAAGTAGTAACTCCATTTTGCCAGCTTCAATTTTAGATATATCTAAAACATCATTGATTAGAGTTAGTAGGTGTTTACCGGCAGTTCGAATTTTGACGAGGTCTTTAATCTGTTCAGTGCGCCCTTCATCTTCGGCAATTTCTATTAACAGTTCGCTGTAACCAATCACAGCATTTAAAGGTGTTCGCAGCTCATGACTCATATTGGCAAGAAAAGCACTTTTAGCGTGACTGGCGGCAAATGCATCATCGCGAGCAAGTGTCAGTTTATCTGTGAGGACCTGTAAAACATCCCTTTGTTCACGTACTTTACGCGCTGCACTTCGTCTTTCCTGGGCTTCAGTTTTCAGGTTTTCTTCATTTGCATTAATACGATCAAGCATTTTATTCATGAAGCTTGCTAAAACACCAAATTCATCTTTTGTGGAAATATCTACACGGGTATTTTTATCACCTGCAATAAAACTTTGAGTTGCAGATTCAAGTCTTTGAAATGGCTGGCGTACATACTTATCAATTATAAGGCCTAAAAATGCACCAAGGCTAACCAGTGAAACACTGAATATCATAAATATTTCGATTTGTCGGTTACGCACTGAAATTTCAATGGGTGTAACAGATGCAGAAATATTAACTTTGAAGGAGTCAGGTAATTTTCGGTTTATTATAGTATCTAAAGTCTCAGCATTACCGTAATTGTACTCTTCATTATTGTGCTGAATATTGATTTTGCTGAAATCGTTATTTTGCAAAATTGCCGAAGTAGCATTTTGAAATCCGGTTTTTAAATTATCTGGATTGTTGTTAATTTCCTGAATGACCAGATAGGATAACTGGTCCATTAGTCTGGTCTGTTCTGATTCTGTATCTTCTCTAACCTGACTGATTAATAAGCTGGCAAAAAGCATGCTGAAAAAAGTTAGTGACCATAAAACAATTGAGGTAATGCGTACGGCAATTTTTGCCTGCCAGTTTTTGGACCAGTCTTCTGTTACAGTTATTGAGCGTTCCATAAATCAGGTGTTATTCCCGTAATTAAAAGTTATTTCAGACCGATTTTTCGTAAGGCCATTACCATTGGGCAAATGCCTGTTACGCCAGCTAGTAATAACATCAGACCAACAAACCAGGGGAAAAACCAGAGCGCTTCTCCTGTGTAAGTGATAGTGCCCAGTAGTACTAGTGTAAAAATAATCCAGCGTAACATTTGTTCTGCTTCATAATTAAATGAACTGTTCTGGTTTTCGGCTTCGGATACTTTTATATTGTCGTTAGGGTATAAAACTTTAGAAACGAGTATGGGAATTCGCCAGTTTGTCAGGCCTTCAAGTGCCATGAGTATTAATAGTGCCCACATGGCATACTCTAGCTGAAAGAATAAAAATCCTAACATGGAAAGTCCTACTACAAGTCTGTATGCGCGTTCCGTCATTTTTTATAACCTGTTAAATGGTTTTCATACCTTCGAGCAGAGCCTATTAGATTAATATCAGCAGATATACTAATAATTTATTTAAAGCCCAGTTTTTTTAGCAGTATTAGCAGGGCACATGTTCCAGTAATGCCTGCGAGTAATAAATTTAAACCTACAAACCAGGGTAAGAACCAGAGTAGTTCTGCAAAAAAGATAAAGCCC
>Ga0316205_10001109_pt1 | contig 37300 bp, 39 predicted proteins | sample 3monthpyrite_MG_FD_204941 | JGI IMG/M metagenome (GOLD analysis project Ga0316205, IMG submission 204941) | Microbial mat bacterial communities from mineral coupon in-situ incubated in ocean water Damariscotta River, Maine, United States -... | ecosystem: Environmental > Aquatic > Marine >...
AAAGTTAAAAATCGTAAAAACCTACTGGCTGGACCATAAATTTTCATGTTCCGCCAAGCATCCCAGTTTTGGTTGTAAATTTTTCTATTGTCTGGGTTAGGGTCTATTGTTTTGTTCATGTTGTTTTACAGGTTAGTAAATAAATAATATTAGATTTTATTTTGTGGGAGGGCTTCCTGCGGAAGCTGATGAGGAAATAGGTATGTGTCGGATCTATTTTACCCTATAGCCAAACTTTTTATATTAATATCTGCTATCTTATCAGTGTATATTTTTAAATAATATCGGCTGCTTCATAAAGGATGTAATCTGAGGTTACTTAATTTCAATAGGCTGTGCAGTTTATGTGTAGTTATTTGGGTAAAGTCTATATTGCGTTAATTCTCTGATTTGTGTAGTGATGTAGAGTATTTAAGGATTATATTTGGAGTAGGCTTTTTTGCCTTGCCTGGTATTCATTGCATGATATTTAGAGGTTGTTAATGTTTTTTATGATTAGCATTCAGAGGGAATAAGTATTCTTATTTAGTAGTATGAAACTGTTAATCCTTAATTATGAGTTCCCGCCTCTAGGTGGTGGTGCTGCGAATGCAAATTTTTACCTATTCAAAGAGCTTTCTACTCGACCACATCTGAAAATTGACCTAATCACGTCATCTGTGAGCAAGTTTAGAATTGAGAAATTCTCATCCAATATTACTATTCACTATTTGGATATTGGGAAAAACAATAATTTACACAATCAATCGATAGTTGATCTGTTGAGATACAGTGCTAAATGTTATAGATACGCTCGAAAACTAATCAGTAGAAATAACTTTCAGCTGATTCATGCATTCTTTGGGGTTCCTTGTGGGTATATTGCTAAAAGGCTTGGGTTGCCTTACATTATTTCTCTTAGGGGTAGTGACGTTCCATTTCATACGCCTAAGTACTGGCTTTTGGATAAGCTTTTCCTGCAAAAACTGAGTAAACATGTTTGGCATAAATCCAAGTGCACGGTGGTCAATTCTATTGGACTTAAAGAAGAAGCTGAAAGTACTACTGCTGATCTGCCTTTTGAAGTTATATATAATGGTGTTGATACAGAAAAATTTAGGCCGCATGAAGGTGCTGCGCGCGAACTGTTTAGAGCAGAAGAAACCTTTGTTGTTATTACAACAGGCCGACTAGCGCCTCATAAGGGTCCTCAGTATTTGCTAGAAGCAGTGGCATTAATACCTGAGGCAATGCTGGTGTTTGTTGGTGATGGGCCAATGAAGAATGAATTGGAAAGCCAAGCAAATGCGAAAGGTATAAATGCTTTGTTTACAGGCAAACTTTCCCAAGAAGAAATGATTCCATATCTACAGCATTCTGATGTATTTGTTTTACCTTCTTTGAATGAGGGGATGAGTAATTCTATGTTAGAAGCAATGGCTGTGGGATTGCCAATTGTGGCTACAAATGTGGGTGGGAGTGGGGAATTAATAAAAGGAAATGGTTTTATTGTAGAGAAAGGCAAGGCAAGTGCTATACATGATGCGCTTAAAAAATATCATGGAAATGAGGCCTTAATTAAAGTGCATGGTGCTAAATCAAGAGAAATGGCTTTAGGCTTGAGCTGGAAAAATATGGCGGATCAGTATGTCGTGTTGTATGAAAAAATGACTCAACCTGTATGATCCAATTCGCCTCTAAAAACATTAGGTTTCTCAACTGGGTTTATGAGTTTCCGGTATTAAAGTATTTTTTTGTAGTCCACATTGATCGACTTCGGGCTATTGATTCTGAGAAAATTATCGAAAATTTTTTTAGGTTCTTATATGTTACTGATGGGCCATCTAAGCAAACAAAACAAGGACGTTTTGCAACGCTCAATGAAAATGCTGCTAAGTATCTTCATGATGGTGAAATAAAAGTACATGATGTGGGTGTTTCAAATGGGATTACGTCATTGGAGTTAAATCAGTATTTGGCGAAGATGGGTAAAAATGCAAAACTTACGATATCAGATAAATTCTCTAGATTTACAGTAAAAAAAGGGCGTGTCACCAAGGTATATGACGCTGATAACAACTTGATGTTCGGTTATATCTTTGGGGCAGTCGCAAGCAAAAACATGAAAACTTTTTTTATATCTAAATGGCTTTTCTCAATGTTAGAGCGGTTCTCAGATGGCAAGGATATCTATACTATTTCTTTATTTCATCCCATGGTTATGAATGCTATTGAAGCCAATGAACTTAAAGAAATTGAATATGATATTTTTACTAGCAAAAATGCATGTGAATACGATTTTGTTCGGTGTATGAATGTGTTGAACCTCGGGTATTTTGGTTCGGAAATGAATGTTGTGGGATTACGCAACCTAGTAGATTCCTTAAAGGAAAATGGATTGCTTTTAGTGGGTAGAACATCCCAGAATGGTGAGCAGAATGCGACGTTCTATCGAAAAGAACAAGATAGACTTAAAGTGCTAGAGCATATAAATGCTGGGACTGAAATCCAGCATCTAGCAGAAATAATATAATGAGTTGCCTTATGGCATTGCAAGCAGGTGAGGAGCGATAACTGGTTTGTGCCGAGACTCAAGTAATATGGGTCGGCTGAAACAATGGGAGTCAATTTTACAGGGTATTCATAGGACTATTCTAAATAGCTATACCCCGTAGTTTTTCTGATATTCGCGAATACGCTCAAGTTCTTTTATTTTCTCTGGTTTTTCAATTAAATATTCCTTGAGGCTGTCGAGATTTACGATATTAGAAACTTGAACGCCGAATTCTTTTTCCACTTCTTGAATTGCTGATGTTTTACCTTGTCCACGTTCTTGTCGGTCGAGCGCAATAGCGACGCCGGCAAAGTTTGCTTGTGCATGGTTGATGATGTCGACTGATTGGCGAACAGAGGTGCCGGCTGAAATGACGTCATCTATTACCAGTACACGACCTTCCAATGCTGCACCCACGATAATGCCACCTTCTCCATGGTCTTTGGTTTCCTTGCGATTGAAGGCATAGGGCACGTTGATTTGGTGATGATCGTTTAGCGCGATAGCTGTGGAGACTGCGAGTGGAATGCCTTTGTAAGCGGGGCCAAATAGCATGTCAAATTCGACGCCGGAGTTGTGAATGGAGGCAGCATAATATCGACCTAGTCGCGCAATTGCATCGCCGGTATTAAACAGGCCGCTGTTGAAAAAATAGGGGCTGGCTCGTCCTGATTTCAGCGTGAATTCACCAAAGCGTAATGCGCCGCTGGCAATGACGAAATCGAAAAAGTCGCGTTGATAGTCCTGCATATGAAGTCCTGTTGTAAAGGTTGGTAGTTTTATTTGTGGTTCAGGGTTATAAACCCAATACTCATGAAAGAGTCATGATAGTCTTGATTCTACATTAGTTTGAGGCTGAGATCTTTCGTTGTCGCTCGATGTATGGACTCCCTCTACCCTTTCAGGTGGATAGGCGCTTCAAGCAACCATTAAGGATCTTTATTTGAGCTGTAATTGTAATGAGTCTAAAGGCTTGCTGCCCGGAAAAACTCCTCTTCTTCTTTGTTGAGTAGTTCTATGCCTTCGCGAAATTGAGGGAAGGCGATGTCTTCGAGAGTATCCTTTGTTTTTTCAGGTGTTTTATCTTCATGTAGTGGTTCGATTAACAGGCCAATATTGTTGTCGGCGTCGAGTGTTTGAAAGGTATACATTGAGATGTTTGGCATCGTCATTGCGATATAAAGATTTCCTGGGATGGGTTCGGGCGACAGGATGATCAGTTTTATATCGCCGATACGCAGGGCTGCATTTTGATTGAGTTTATCGCTAAAAAGAGCGGGGTAGAGGCGATACAACCAGGAACGATTGTTGATCAGTCCATCCATGGCAGACAGGCCTGATAATAACGCGCGGCCACTGTCGTGTAGATCGTATGAAATCAATGTGGGTTGTTTATCTTGATCCAGCGCTAAAATGTGCTGTCCAGGGTAGGGTAAATCACCTGTGATAATGGTATGCGGTGAGCCAATGATGCGGTCTAATGATTGGAAAACCAGCTCTTGAAGAATGTCACTTGAGATCGATGTGGTATTAGTAATATGAATGCTCATGATCGTCCTCGTTGTTGATTAATGACCGTATTGATGTGCGTGTTTGTTTTTCTTGCCACTGTTCTAGGTCTTGCTGTACTAGTTCGGCGATGCCCGTCATCTGGTTTTCGGGGTGATCACTTTCGAAATGGCCATAACTGGCGGGCAGATGGCTTAAAAATTGTTGGACCGCGATGGCGAGGGTTTTGTAGCAGCGTTGCGCGGCCTGTTTGTCTGACGCATCAATGGCACTGATGCCAATGCAGTTTGCGCTGAGGTTGCCAAGGTATTCTTTGGCGCAGATAAACGCATGGCGCATGCCTGCTTTGCTAGCTGTGACCGGGACTAGCAGTGTGTGACAGTGGTTTTTGGCCTGTTTTCTGGGTTTCCCGGGCAAAATTAATTGGATATCAGGTGTTTTTGTCTCTTGAGAGGTAACCGCGTTATGGTTTGGCCTAAACTGCGTGCGGCAGGGTTTAAAATCTCGTTCATCGATGATGTCTGTTGAAATACTAAGCTCCGCCAGGAATTCTGCCAGCATGTAATGTGGGAAGCTGCTGTATGGCGGTGTGATGATGGCAAGTTTGTACGGAAGTTGATGAGATTTTTGTTTTTCTTCATCGCGACAATGGCTGTCTTTGTTTTTGTCATCGAGAAAATGATGGCTGATTTCCGCCAGGCGTTGCCTGGCGGTGATACTAGGTTCACCCTTCATCGTATCAGGCATCGCATTAGGCATCGTATCAGGCATCGCATCAGGCGATCTCGAACTGAGATGTTTCTACTTTTAGTAGTGAGTTGAGTTCTCCATAGCTGTTGAGTACTTGTTGAGAATTATGTGGGTCTTTTATCCACTTTCCATCAACAATAAGCCGGTATTGATAGGTGCCTGGGGCGACATTGAGTATCTTGTGGGTCAGGCCATTCATCTGTTGCGTGGCAACATTATGATCTGGTATCCAGTTGTTGAAATCACCTGCAATTTTAAGGTCTTGCCCTTTTATGTATTTATAGGTCAGCGTTAGTTTGGTGTTTTCAGTGGTTTCATGCTCAACGGCGCTGAGCTTATCATTTATAACCTCAGGCACATCTTTGGCAGGTTGTTTCTGTTCGATGGGTTTTTCTAGGGCGCTATCTGGCAGTAATTCAGCAATGTGCTGATAAGTGCCTGCCATTAATACACGTGCTGAAGAACTAAGGCGAATGTAGTTGTCGGCTAAAAGACTGTAGTCTGAGCTGGCCAAAGAGCCATATTCATATTCAATAACAGGTTGGCCTTTGAAAGCGGCTTCTTTTATGCGGGTTGTGTAGTGAATAGGTGTGGTGATTACTTTGTCCTGAAAGCGCTCACTGAGCTCATCTAAGATGAGTTTTGTGAATCGGGTACGGTAATCAACCATCGTGGGAAGAATGTTGATAGGAATATCGCGCTGATATTTTTCACTGATCAAATCGATGGTGTCAGCCAGTCGATCAATGCCTTCCAGCGCATAAATGCTCATGTCGACAGGTATTAAAATACGCTCAGCAGCATGAAATGCATTGAAGGCGAGCAAGCTTAACTGTGGCGGGCAGTCGATAATAATGAAATCGTAACGTTGGCTTTCAGCTAACGTTTCAAGGTGAAATGTTAGCTGTTTGTCCTTATCGCTAAAGTCATTTAGCAGGTGTTCTACTGCTGCGAGGGAAATGGTAGCAGGGATTAAATCAACATCAGGGTATACGTTATTCTGAACAACATCTTTTATTTTTGCATCGTGGAGAAGGACTTCATAGAGGCCGTCGCAGTCTTCACTGTGTTGACCTAAACCTAAGGACGCATGCCCTTGAGGGTCCATGTCTATTAATAGTACGCGTTGGCCTTTTTTAGCAAGACAGGCCGATAAATTGATTGCTGTTGTGGTCTTACCGCATCCACCTTTCTGGTTGGCAATGGCGATCGTCGTCATGATGCCTCCTCCATTAAGTATGATTATTGAAAGACAGCTTGTTTCTGAAATAACGTATATTTAACGGGCTCTCATTACGAGCGTGAGCCTCTTTTTATGCCTCCTTAATTAGTTCGGGGGATGATTCGGGAAACAAATCGTGTTGCTGCGCATCGCTGGGATGGCTTTTTTTGATGGCTTGTTTGCTATCGCGAACCAGTTGGGCAACGGGGAAAATCCACTGTTGTCCACTTAACGTATCGAAAGCGGCGCCATCGTGCATGACGATTATGACGTCGCCCGTGGCTACGAGGGTCATTTCATGCAGTGGAAAAGGTAGTGTCGGCAAATAGTTGCGCAGAGAATGGATCGAGCGTCGAATTTGTTGCAGTGAAACGCCGGCATCGATGAGTTGCTTGATGGTGCGTAAAATGATCAGATCGGTGAAGGTGTAGCGAGCATGACCGCCGCCGCTGCGTAGCGAAGGGAATAACAGTTCTGTCTTGCGCCAATAGGCAAGTTGTCGCTGGCTGACATGTGTAATGGCAGTCACTTGTCGACTTGTGAACACAGCATTGTCCATATGTCGCCTTCTCCGCAACCGGTAGAATGAGGCCAGTTTGCGCCTAAAAAACCTAATGTCAAGAAAAAAATCGACAAAAACGAAGGAGTTTGTCGATTTTTGAGAATGGTGTGACAATAAGCACCAGTAATTTTTATATTTGAAGGGGAGTTTGATGCGAGTTATTTCGGTAAATGTGAACGGTATTCGTGCCGCAGCTCGTAAGGGTTTTTATGATTGGATGGCCGCTCAAAATGCGGATGTAATTTGCATTCAGGAGACAAAAGCGCAGCAGCATCAGTTAACTGACCCGCTTTATCATCCGGAAGGTTATCACTGCTATTACCACGATGCCGAGAAGAAAGGTTACAGTGGTGTAGCGGTGTATAGTCGCCATGAACCGGATGCGGTTAAGGTTGGCATAGGTTGGTCAGAGTTTGACAACGAAGGACGTTATTTGCAGCTTGATATCGGTAAGCTAAGTGTCGCTTCGCTTTATATGCCATCGGGTTCCAGCAGCGAGCTGCGCCAATCGGTGAAGTTTGAAGCCATGGAATACATGATGGCCGAGCTGAAGAAATTTCGGCGTCGCAAACGCGAGTTTATTATTTGTGGCGACTGGAATATTGCGCATAAAAAAATCGATATAAAAAACTGGCGTGGCAATCAAAAAAACTCGGGGTTTTTACCCGAAGAACGTGCATGGATGGATGATTTGTTTGGCCCGGTGGGTTTTGTGGATGCGTTTAGAGAAGTGAATCAGGAAGAGCATCAATATACATGGTGGTCAAATCGCGGTCAGGCTTGGGCGAATAATGTTGGCTGGCGGATAGACTACCAGGTGGCGACGCCGGGTTTGAAAGAGAGGGTTAAGGCCGCGTCAATCTATAAAGATCAGCGTTTCTCGGATCACGCACCGTTGATCATTGATTACGATTATTGATTAATCAGGCGTATTGACGAATGCGATACAGTGCAAATTCTGCAAAAAGATTAGGCACGGCTCTCATTGCTGCGCTGGTGTGGTGTTGATGATTAACAAAACTACGTTGAAGAATTTCGATGTTTCGGCTGTGGCAGAGGTCTTCGAAATCGTTGATGGAGCACAGGTGAATATTTGGCGTGTCGAACCATTTGTCGGGCAGGTTACGCGAGATAGGCATACGTCCACCCATTGCCACTTGTAATCGATTTTTCCAGTGGCCGAAATTCGGAAAAGTGACGATCCCTTCTTTGCCCGTGCGCAACATTTCGTCTAGCAGTTGTCCAGGTTCATTGACTGCTTGCAGGGTTTGCGTCAGAACCACATAGTCAAAAGTGTTGTTATTAATGTTGGTGAGGCCATCGTTGAGATTGGCTTGCATAACGTTAACATTTGCGGTGATTGATTTGACGATTTTAGCCGGTGAAATTTCTAGCCCATAGCCGACGACGTCTCTGGTGTCGCGCAGATGTGCGAGCAGCGTACCATCACCGCAGCCAAGATCGAGCACACGACTGCCGGGGCGAATCCATTCGCTGATAATGTCTAAGTCAGGTCGTAGCGTCATTTTTCGCTATCCTGAATTCCGATAGGAATATGATTCATGTAAGCGCTGAAGACTTCTTGATAGTAGGGGATTGGTAATAAAAATGCATCATGACCTGTGGTGGCTTCGATTTCGGCGTAGCTGACCTGTTTGTTATTGTCGAGCAGGGGTTTGACGATTTCTTGGGAACGCGTTGGTGAGAAGCGCCAGTCGCTGGTAAATGAAATAACCAGAAAATGAGCACTAACATGATCGAAGGCTTTGCTGAGATCATTGTCGTAATCACTGGCAGGATCAAAATAATCCAGCGTTTTGGTCATCAATAAATAGGTGTTGGCATCAAAGCGTTCGACAAAAGATTGCCCTTGATAACGCAAATAGCTTTCTATCTGAAAGTCGACATCAAAACCGAAATTCAACTTTCCTTCGCGCAGCTCGCGGCCAAACTTGGCGCGCATTTCGTCTTCCGACAGATATGTGATGTGCCCCAGCATACGTGCCAGCATCAGTCCTTTTCGCGGCACAACATCGTGTTCGTAATAATGCCCTTGATGAAAATCGGGGTCTGCCATGATGGATTGGCGTGCCACTTCGTTGAACGCGATATTTTGCGTTGAGAGCTTGGGTGCAGCAGCAATCACGACCGCATGGCGAACACGCTCAGGAAAATCAATGGACCATTGTATTGCTTGCATGCCGCCCAGGCTGCCGCCAATGACAGCCGCCCAGATATCGATACCAAGTGCATCAGCAAGCCTTGCTTGGCTGACAGCCCAGTCTTTTACGGTTACGAACGGGAAGTCGGGGCCGTAAGGTTTATTTGTTTTAGGGTTTGTTGAGACAGGGCCAGTAGAACCTTTGCAGCCACCAAGGTTATTCGCGCTGACGATGAAGAAACGATCGCTGTCGATAGGCTTGCCGGGGCCAATATAATTATCCCACCAGCCTGGTTTGCGATCTTCCATCGAGTGATAGCCTGCGGCATGATGGTCTCCCGATAGTGCGTGGCAGATCAGAATGGCATTGTCTTTTTGCGCGTTCAGTTTGCCATAGGTTTCATAGGTGATGTCGTAATAAGGCAGCTCACGTCCACACTCCAGTGCTAATGGCGCGTCGAAATGTATGGTTTGTGGGGTAACTAAACCAACTGAATTATCGGGAATGACGTCGGGCATGAAAGCGTATTTACACGGTGAAGAACGAACCTGTCAGTGTAAACACAGAGTTGATTAGGCGCAACTGCCGATCGTGATTTTATGGGGGAAAGAATGCGGGAGGGCTTTGAATAATACCCGTTAATATAGCAGGTTTAATAATGTCCACTGGGCCGTTTGTGCTATAACAGCGCTTATGCTGGCGGTAGACTGTTTTGCAGTGTGCTGCGCATTTTTTGTAATGAGGATGCCTGTTCGTCGAGGGAGGCGCGTCGTTCTTTAAGCTCTTTGACCTGAAGGTCGAGGCTATTGCGCGAGTTTTTTATTTTAGTCAGACTATTCATGTGTTGCTCAATATCATCACGTTTTTCCTGAATCTGGATGATCAGCGGATTAATCATATTCTTGAGCCAGAGATCTGCATCTTCATGACATCGGACAAAAATATTGCGTGCATGACTGACCAGTGTAATGAAGAATTTTTTGACAACAAAGCTTTGCTCGCTGACGGTTGTGACAGTGCTGTTGCGAAACTCTTCGCCTTTTAAATAGAGCTCGTTGAGTTCATCTTTAAATTGTTTGAGAGGGAAGGGTTTTGGCTCGGACATGACCACGCCATGTTCGTCATGAAATTTTGTGTAGATACTCTGCATTAATTTATGGGTTTGGTCCAGCTGGCGCTCTGCGATGAGCATGGCATCGCGTGAACTTTCAAAAAAAGTACCCATGCCTTTTTTCATGCCGCCAGTGGTCCAGCTACCGGCCATCACTTCGCGGGTTTTCTTGATCAGTTCATCAATGGCGTTACCACCAAGTGTTGAAAACAGGTTCTTTGCCTGGAGTGCGAGTTTTTTACGGCTGGCCTGAAAGCTTCGCACACTTTCATAATAGGCAACTTTTTGTGCTTTAGCTTTTTGTATAAGTTTCTGGATAACGTCATCGTTGTTGCCACGCAGGGTGTTCAGCTCTTCGAGTTGATTGGAAATTTCCTGTAAATGGGTGGCGATGGGGTTATAGCTGTCATCGATGATCTTGTCCATGCCGGCGATAATGTTGTGCCAGATGACATGTTGTTTAGCCGGTAAGATTTCATTGGCAAGCAGAGATTCAAGCGTTAACAGTTGGCTTTGTTCTAGCAGTGGACGGTTGTCTTTAATTTTTGCGAGTAAGCCTTTTTGAGCTGAAACTGGGAAGACGTTGACAGGCTCAATGCCTAGCATCTTGGCGCTGGTAACGCGTTGTTCTTCTATTGAAGCCGCTACTTCACTGTCTTCTTTCATTTCATCCCATAACGTGTCCATCTTATTGAGCACTGCAACCAGGCCGCTTTGTTTTTTGTTGCGATAAGCGACGATATGGTTTTGCCAAATGTCCATGTCGCTTTTTGTAACGCCTGTGTCAGCGGATAATATGAAAAATATTGCTTGTGCGCTGGGTAGCATGTTTAGTGTCAGCTCTGGTTCACTACCCAATGCATTGAGTCCCGGGGTATCGATAAGCACGAGTCCTTGTTTCAACAGCGGGTGGGGGAAGCTGATGATGGCGTGACGCCATACGGGTATTTCTACTTGCTCAGGAACTTTACCGCCGATGTTGTGGATTTCTTCGTTGTAGAGCCCCAGTTCAGTTGCTTCTTCTAGTGAAACCATTTTTGTTTGTACGACTTCTCGAAAGCTTTTCACCATTTCATCGGGTGAATTGATATTGAGCGGGAAATGTGTCCAGTAATTGTCTTCGCGTTTGAGATCGGAGAGGCTAACGTCGCTGAGACGTGTCTCAATCGGTAATACTTTAATATAGGATTCGTCGGCAACACGGTCATAAAGCAGTTCAGTTGGGCACATCGTGGTGCGTCCAACCTCGGATGGCAGCAGACGGCGACCGTGATCGGCAAAGAAAATAGCGTTAATTAATTCGGTTTTACCGCGTGAAAATTCTGCAACAAATGCCAGTGTCAGCCGGTCATTGTTAAGTGATTCAAGCGCTTCATAGATGCGTAGCTCAAGCTCTGGGTTGCTCATACTGTGCTTTTCGAGCCACAGCTTGTAGTCATTGATGGTATTGGTGAGGTCGGCCTTCCAGTTGGAAAAGGCCTGCATTTGGCTTTTGAAGCGGTCTTGCTGCGTAGCCTGTTTTATATCCAAAGCATTTGATGACATCTTAAGAATTGCCTGTGAATTATCCGTTTATATCCGGTTTTATGATTAATCTTCTATTGTTATCGGATGATATGGAGGTTTTCTGAATGTTTTTATATGGATTAGTAGATGAAAGACGGGTGAGCTTAATAGTCATGCGAAAACACTGTGCTGATATGGATGATAAACTGATAAGTATAAGATAAAAAAGAAGTTATTAAATCTTGTAGTCCAGCGTTTAAAGCTTAATGTTGGCAATGGCTGGGAATTTTGTCGGCGACTGAATTTGAATACGTTTGTTTCGACTGGCTTCGCCATTGAGCAGCAGGATGTTGCGGCGTTTGGTGCCAAAGGCTTTAGCGAGAAACTTTAATTAGGTGCTGGTTTGTTTTTCCGTCTATTGGCGGAGCTGTAATACATATTTTGAGTTGCTCATTTTGGATGCTGACGAGTTCGTTGCGACTGGCGCAAGTTTGGGCGTGGATGTTGATATTTAGATAAGCTTTATCCTATTTGTAGCAGGTCATACTGACTTATTAACAACGTATCTTGCGCTGACAACCAAATAGTAGTGCAAGCAGAGGCAAGTAAAACAGGCTGCCACCGCCACCACCGCCTGCTGCCAAATTGGCTGTATCCAACGCGATTCTTGTTTGTAATGACTGCACCTCTAAGGTGGAAATTTCAGTGTTGTCACTGGGCAGTGATTCTTTTTGGTCAGACTGTGCATTGGCGGTGACGATCATATTGCCGCCAATCATCGAAGTGCTGGGTGCCAGACCAATATTGACGGAGGTGATTGAGTTGGGCGACAAATCACCCATTGTGCAGCTGATTCGGCTGCCGGCTAAGCTGCAGTTGCTGCCAGCAAAGCGGAAGCCGACGCTGGATTGAAAATCAATAGTTAAAAGTATGTTTTTTGAAACAAAAACACCGTTATTTTCGACGCCAACTGTATAAGTTAATGTGTCAGACTCGGTGGCGATGGATTCAGACGTTGATATTGTGGCTTTAAGGTCAGTACCGGTACTGACGATGATGGCTCCTTGATCGCCGGCGACAACGAAACGTTTGTCTGTTTCATTCCAGGTGATCGCACGTAGATCCGGCGGCAATGAACTGACAGATATCACGAGCGGAGAAGGAGGCGGAACTGGGTATTCCCAGGTAATACCGTCTTCACTTAAAAGTAGCGCGAGTTCTTTGCCTACGGCAATATATTGTGAGCCATTCCATGTAATGCCATAAAGGTCATGGAGTGTATTGGCGGGGTGTGTTTCGGAGTCTTCTCCGATGACTTTTACAGATTGAACCCGTGACCAGATGTTGCCATCACTGCTGGTTAATAATACATTGTCGCTGGAGACGACGAGGAAACGGTTGCCATCCCAGGTAATAGCGTTGAGCGCAACGGTGTATCCGGTATTTTGGCTGGATGTCCAGGTGCTAAGGTTGCTAGATGTCTGAATATTGCCGCCGTCACCGACAACGGCGTATATTGAGCCATTCCAGCTGATGCCATTCATATTGCTGGCAATGTTTGATGCGACGGCTGTCCATGTTAGGCCATCTGAACTGGTGATAATTTGGCTGTTATTTTCCAGGGCTACATATTTGGACGTATCTTCGTTCCAAATAAGGTCGTTAAAATTTCCGGCGCTGCCTGTTGATGTGGCGGAGAAATTCCATGTGAAACCATTTGAGCTGCTATAGACCTTTTGTGTGTCTGAGCTGACAGCGAGGTATTGACTACCATTCCAAGCGATACCTGAAATTTTGTTGGTTGCAGCAGAAATGATTTCGTCTAAATTGTTTAAGTTGGAGCTGTTGTTAGAAAGAATTTTATTGGTGCCAACAACCGTGTAGCGTATGCCATCCCAGAGGACGCTTCTTAGCGTACTGGTAGTGTTGTCCTGGTAGCCTTGGTTTATCCATGTGCTGTTGGCATCAGTCGTTGTTAATATAGTGCCATTATTACCAACGGCGACATAATCGGGTGCATTGTAGCTGAGGTCCTTTAAGTCTTCACTTGCTACTGAGTCGGCTACAAATTGTTTATTCCAGTTGTTTGTGCCTGTTGTGCTGGTATAGATGCTGCCACTGTCGCCTGCGATAATATACTGTGTGCCATCATGAATGACGCTTCTAAGAACGCTTAGCCCGACAGATTGTTTTTGCCAAGTAATGCCATCGCTGCTGGTTAGGACGATGCCTTCAAGAACGCCAGTTGTGCTCGTACCTCCGCCTACGGCGATAAAATTACCGTTATCCCAGATAACGTCTAACATTGGTTTGCCAGTGTTAGTGCTTTCTGCAATCCAGTTGGTGCCGTTTGAACTACGGGCAACAATTCCAGAATCACCTACGGCAAGGAACATGTTGAGGTCGGCACTCCAAGTGACTGCTCGGTAGCGCGTGTCAGAGATTGAATCGGGGTGGTTAAAAATATTGACTGTCCATGTGATGGCATCAGTGCTTGTCAGGATGATGCCAGAGCGGCCTACGACAACATAGGTGCTGCCATTGTGCACGATACCATTGAGGTCTTCGTTGACTTCAGAATTTTGTACTTGCCAAGGACCACCGTTATCACTGGTCAAAATACTGCCCGCGTTGCCGACGGCCACGCGTTTTGTCCCGACTGAAATGACATCGTACAGGGTGCGGATTCCCGGTAAAGGGTTCACCAATTGCCAGAAGTTGCTGGCATGCGTTGAGGCGGTTGCCGTGTTGTAGCCGGGCAAAATTAGCAGCGCAGCTAATACCAGAGAAAGTAGGCGGTGGTGTGGTTTTTTGTTGTCAGTGATAGGCATATTGATATTCATCGAATAGTGTTTGAGACGGTGACGTGATGAATAGCTATATGGAAGTGAAACTAGCTACAGCACATGCCCAAAATTATACAGTGGCGCTACCAATAGAATCTTTAGCAATTGTATAACAATTAGCACTAAAATTGGCGAGAAGTCGAAGCCGGAGAAGGGCGGTAGTATGCGCCGAGCCGGCCTCATAATGGGTTCGTTGAGGTAGTAAAGTAATGAAACAACAGGGTTTTGTGTCTGCGGCCCAATCCAGCTGATGATGATCTGGGCGAGAATGGTGATTTGAAACAGGGTTAGCACCAGTGATATCAGTTCGGCTGAGGCAAGTACAAGCAGTCCGAATGGCTGAAAGCTGAGTCCCAGCGCCAGATGTTTGAGCGCTAGCGCGGCGAGCTGGATGATCATCAGCAATACAATTGATGCGAGGTCAATGCCGGCAATGCTCGGGATGATGCGACGTAATGGCCGCAACGGTGGGTTGGTGGCTTTTACGAGAAATTGGCTGATGGGGTTGTTAAAGTCAGCGCGAACCAATTGAAATAAGAAACGCAGCAGCACCAAAAATAAGTAGATACCGAATACCGCATCGATCAGGTATACAGCAGCACTGCTTATATATTGGTTATCCATCAGATTTTCCTAGTATTTTTGATAGTTCGGCGGCACGGTCTGAGGCCGCTCGCAGGGTGTTCTCAAGTGTGCTGTGCAGCTTGGCATCATTGAGCACCTGCAATGCACGTTCTGTGGTGCCTCCAGGCGAGGTAACTTTTTGTCGCAATGTCGCAGTACTATCAGGGCTTTCAATGGCCATTTTGGCTGCACCCAGAGCGGTTTGCAGTGTCAGCAGGCGAGAGGTTTCGGCTGTCAGTCCGAGTTCTATGCCCGCCGCTTCAATCGCTTCCATGAAGAAGAAAAAATAGGCGGGGCCACTGCCGGACAATGCGGTGACGGCATTGATCATCTGCTCTTCTTCCAGCCACAGTGTTAAACCGACAGCATTCAGAATTGACTCGGCCTGATCATGTTGCTCACGGGTGACGTATTGGTTGGCATACAGGCCCGTTGCGCCGCATTGTACCAGTGCCGGGGTGTTAGGCATGGCGCGCACAATGGCGGTTCCTTTGCCCAGCCAGTCTTCAAGATCTTCGCAGAGGATGCCGGCGGCAACCGAAATAACCAGTACGTTGCGATCTTTTCTTGGCGCGGAGATTGTTTCAGCAAGCGCGCGGCTGACTTGGCCAATGACCTGGGGTTTAACAGCGAGAATGATGATGTCTGCGTTAGTGACAGCTTGTCCGTTGTCGGCGCTGGTATTGATGCCGAAAATTTCGCTGATTTTCTGGCATTTGTCGGCGTCAGGGTCAGTGGCCCAGATGCGGCTTTTCTCAAAGCCATTAGTGATTAGACCTCCAATCAGGCTGCGAGCCATATTGCCGGCGCCAATGAAGGTGATAGTAGGGTCAGTCATAATGGTCATAATGATAGTTACGTAATTTTTTAATTTATATAGTGTAAGTGTACCCGAGAAATGTATCGGAGTGCAGGGCTTGATTGTTTATGGCGTTTGTCGGGCACCAAAAATACCGGTTCCGATTCTGACCATTGTTGTGCCTTCGGCAATAGCGGCGTCCATATCGCCAGACATTCCCATGGAGAGTGTGTCAAGCTGGATAGGCAGTGTTTCATTGAGTGTTTGAAATAATTGTCGCATCGCAGAAAATGTTTTTCGTTGTTCGATGACATTATCGCTGTGTGAAGGGATTGCCATTAAACCACGCAGAGCAAGACGGGGAAGTTTGCTTATTTGATTGGCCAGTACTAGCGCCTCATTAGCGCTGGCGCCAGACTTGCTGTCTTCGGCGCTGATATTAATTTGTAAGCAGATGTTCAAAGGTGCTAGCTCGTCGGGTCGTTGCTCGTTGAGACGACGTGCAACTTTTAGTCTGTCGACACTGTGAACCCAGTCGAAATGGGTGGCAATAGCGCGAGTTTTATTGGATTGAATCGGACCGATGAAATGCCATTCAATATCGGGTAGCTTGAGTTCAGTTATTTTGTCGAGTGCTTCCTGTAAATAGTTTTCACCGAATAGTCGTTGTCCCGCATTGTAGGCTTCAAGTAATTTTGTCGCGGGTTGCGTTTTACTTACGGCAATCAGTTGCACACTGCCACTGTTGCGTTGATAACGCTGCTCGGCAGAGGAAATTTGTTTGCGTAGTAATGCAATATTTTGGTTGATCGTAGCGGTCATATTAATGTGCTAAGAATTGATTAATTTAATAAATATCATACTTTAAACATGGTGTGGCCGCATGTTTGAAAATGGTCGTTGAACTAAAGAGGCAGGTTTTTGTGCCGCTAGTGAAAATGAAACGTGAATCCATTAGCAAAAGGAAAATATAACAATGGATATAGCTGAATTACTTGCCTTTGGTGTCAAAAATGACGCCTCAGATTTACATCTGTCTGCCGGCTTGCCGCCGATGATACGCGTTGATGGCGATATGCGCCGTATTAATGTGCCTGAACTTGACCATAAAACTGTGCAAAATATGGTCTACGATATTATGAACGACAAGCAGCGCAAGGGTTTTGAGGAAACGCTGGAATGCGATTTTTCTTTTGAAATACCTCAGCTGGCGCGATTTCGTGTCAATGTATTTAATCAGAATCGCGGAATTGGTGCTGTGTTACGAACCATTCCATCAAAAATTCTTTCGCTTGAAGATCTCAAGGCGCCGATGGTTTTTAAAGAGATCGCTGATCAGGCGCGCGGAATTGTATTGGTTACCGGGCCAACTGGCTCAGGTAAATCAACCACGCTGGCAGCTATGCTGGACCATAAAAATAATTCTGAATACGGACACATTTTGACGCTGGAAGATCCTATCGAGTTTGTACATGAAAGTAAAAAGTGCCTTGTCAATCAGCGCGAAGTGCATCGCGATACGCTTGGGTTTAGTGAAGCGCTACGTTCCGCGTTGCGTGAAGATCCGGATATTATTCTGGTGGGTGAAATGCGTGATCCTGAAACTATTGGTTTGGCGCTCAGTGCAGCCGAAACAGGTCATTTAGTTTTTGGTACGTTGCATACCAGTTCTGCGGCAAAAACCATTGATAGAATCATTGATGTGTTCCCTGCGGCGGAAAAAGAGATGGTGCGTTCGATGCTATCAGAGTCATTACGCGCTGTCATATCACAGACGCTGTTGAAAAAAGTCGGTGGCGGTCGTGCTGCGGCACACGAAATTATGATTGCCACACCGGCCATTCGTAACTTGATTCGCGAAAATAAAATTCCGCAAATGTATTCGGCAATCCAAACCGGTCAATCATTAGGTATGCAAACACTGGATCAATGTTTGACTGAACTGGTGGCATCAGGTTTTGTTACAAAAGAAGAAGCGCGTGGCAAGGCTGCTAATAAAGATACTTTCGCGTAGTCATAAGTTAGTTTTCATGGGCAACGTTCTAGTTGCCCTATGTACTCGAAAAAATTCATCTGCGTTTGCAATCGCTGCGCATCATCCATTCTCACGTAGACTAATAACCGGCCATCCTTTTGCTTCGGCATGTTGACGCAATGTGTCGTCAGGATCTACGGCGACAGGTTGTGTCACCAGCTCTAGAAGCGGTAGATCATTGTGAGAGTCAGAGTAAAACCAGCTGTTCGCCAAGTTCATACCCGTTTGTTTTAACCATGACTCAAGCCGCTCTACTTTACCGTGCTGAAAGCAAGGTGGTTCGATGATGCTTCCTGTGTAAATATTGTTCTTCATTTCGGGTTCTGTTGCCAACAAATGATCAATGCCGAGCATGGCTGCGATGGGTTCTGTGATGAAGCGGTTGGTGGCAGTGATAATGAGCAGGGTAGCGCCGTCATCACGGTGTTTTTTCAATAGCGCAGCAGCGGCTTTTAGCATGATGGGTTCAATTTTTTCTTCTAAGTATTGGCTGCGCCATTCATGTAATTGCGGCAGCGGGGTGCTAGCAAGCGGTTGTAGCGAAAAAGATAGAAATTCGTGGATATCCAATGTTCCGTCTACGTATTCCTGGTAGAAACGGTCATTTTCGCGCTGATAAAAGTCGCCATCGACAATGCCTTTTTCGATTAAAAATTGTCCCCAGAGGTGATCACTGTCGCCGCCAAGAAGTGTATTGTCGAGGTCAAATATTGCAATATTTTTTGTCATGCTGAGTGTTTAAGTCGTCTTAAAAATTGATTAGGACTGCATTATACCGGTCATAGACAGGTGGGTCATGGTGGCTTGTTTGCGGTTTTTAGTAAAAATATCGCGGGTATTTTGCTGATAAAGTGTTAATGCCATTGCAGCTAAGCCTCTATGTATGGGAGAATCATAGCAATTGGAATATTGTAATGTGGTGTTTAAGTGATTGATTCACAAGGATACAGGGCAAATGTAGGCATCGTGCTGAGCAATGGTGAGGGCAGGTTGCTATGGGCGCGGCGTATAGGTCAGGATGCCTGGCAATTTCCACAGGGCGGTATTAGCGTTGACGAAACGCCTGAAGAAGCAATGTACCGAGAGCTAAGAGAAGAGATTGGCCTCGATACGGAACATGTAAAAGTCATTGGCCAAACAAGCGACTGGATACGCTATCGCTTACCCAAACGTTTTATTCGCCACAATTCTAAGCCGCTGTGTATTGGCCAAAAACAAATCTGGTTTTTGCTGAATTTTGTTGGCGCTGAAAATCAGGTGCGTTTTGATTGCTGTGATAAACCTGAGTTTGACCGCTGGCGCTGGATTAATTACTGGGACCCCGTAGATCAGGTGGTTTCTTTTAAGCGTCGAGTGTATTCCGCAGTGTTGAAGGAATTTGAGCCGATAGTAAAGCCTGAGTAAATAGTGGCTAATAAGCGTTAAAATTCTAAAGCAATATCTTCGTATCAGAGGAAGTTTTTACCAATCTACAGCAATTCCTGCGCTAACCGTGTGACGGTTGTAATCGTACTGCGATAAATTTGATTGGTTTAATGTGTAGCGGTACTCGCTGGCCAACTCGATATTTTTATTTAATGGTCTGCTTACTCTCGCGCTTATGTCGTAACGTTGCTCCTGTCTTGTAATCTGACTGCTATCGCTGAGGATGTTGGCATCTTGATAGCGGCTATCGCGATATCGCAATGACAGGCTGCCTAATAAGTTGTTTTTAAGTGGCGCAGTGCCTTTGATACGAACGGTGTGGCGCAGTGGTGAATAACTGGTGAATGTGGTTCCGCTGGTTAAATCTTCCCGATCGTTTAGCCCCAATGTATAGTCAACTTGCAGTCGCTTTTGTTCTGGGAATTTCCAGCTTGATTTTGCTTTGAACTGGTGGCGCCAGCCAGAAAGGTAAGAGTAAGCTGTGGAGGCTTCATCTATTTTTTCAATTTTATATGCAAGCGTCAGACGTTGTTGTTTTTTTAGACGCAATGAGCCGTTGATATTCGCAACCAGTGTTCGGTACAGGGCATTTCCGCCAAGGTTGAAAAATGCGCCATGTAGCCCTGGTGTGAGTTTCCAGTTATTGAATGTTTTATCTATGCTGCCACCGAAGCGAATAAAACTTAGGTTGTAACTGCTTAAATCTGCATGGTTGAGTAAGTAGGCGCTGACATCATAATTAATTTTGCCGGAGCGACGCTCTGCATAGGCGAAGACATCAAGAAAAAAATCGTCCTGATTGCTGGCATTGGTTAATAAGGTATCACTGCGTAGCAGCACGTTATTATCGTAACCACCATTGATAGCAAGAAAAGCGCTGCTTATCAGAGGGGGCGCTTTTGTTTGGTTTGACGAATTGAGTTGCAAGCGTAGTTTGTTTGCTAGGCCGCGTAATTGTTTGTCCTGTGTGTTGCTTAGGCAGCGTTGTAGCCAATTTAGAGTTTGATTTTTTTCTCCGCGGGCATTGCTGATAAGAGCGAGATTGTAATAAGACAATGCGGCCAGTGAATTTGTTTTGGCGGCATTTTTGAAGCTCGTAGACGCGTTATCATATTGAGCCAGTTTAAAGTAACTGACGCCGAGGTTGTAATGCAACTTGCCGTCATCGCGACCGTTTTGTTGTGCCTGCTTGAAATATTTTAATGCCTGACTATGTTCCCCTGAGCGTGATGCATCTAGCCCCAACTTAAAGCTGTTGTTTTCTGAAGCTATTGATGAATTGCTGAAGGTGAGTGAAATAGGAAGTAACAGGGTTAAAAGTAATTTTTTTGGAAAATAAATTATGGACATATATTGTCTCGTATGGAAAAAGCACCCCCTGTTGCAGGGGGTGTATAAGCTTATGCTACATTAAATTGGAGGCGGGTGTAATGCTTAGTCTTCGTCAAGAGAGTCTCTGATTCTTCGTGCATGATCGATGGTTTCGTGAATGGCTTCTTTAGTTTCTTGTTGTAATTCTTCACTTGCCTGGGATGCTTCTTCAGCCGCTTCAGATGCAGCATCAGAAATGTCACTGGCAAGATTTTCACTGGCTTCAGCGGCTTTTTCTGCAGCTTCCTCAGCGGCATCTGAAGCGCTATCGTGCATTTCATTCATTCTGTTTGATGCAAGATCAGCAAGGGTGCCGCGCACGTTTTCAGAAAAATCACGACCATCGTCAAAGTCTTCTTTGTTCTCTCTTAGTGAGCGAGCTATGTCTGACATTTCTCGTCCATGTTCGCTGCTGTCAGGGCGCTCTCTGTCTCTCATGTTGTCGCGTTCATGTTCGTGGTCACGACGGAGATTTTCATCGGATTGCTTGTCATGTTCATGATCATCACGATCAGAGGAGTCGTTTCTATCTGAATCAGAAGGCATGTGGTTCATCGCATCCATTGGCAGCTCTAGCAGGTGCATGTCTTCGCCGCTGGCATCATCATCGAGCACTTGCATAGTGATATCCAGAGAGCTGGTATCAATGTCTACTACTGTAAGGTCGCTTGCAGCATTGGCCGTTCCAGCATAAAAAAGTGCTGCAATGGCGGCGGTCAAGGTGGTTTTGTAGGTTAACTTCATAGGTAGTACTCCTGCTTTAAAAAATAAATATGTGTGATTAAGCTTCAAATGATTGCAGCGTGACTGTTGATAGATCCGCTAAGCCATTGACGTTCATGTTTAACTTAAAGGTTTTTTTATGGCCGTTATGATTGATTTTGGCGGTTAATATGCCTTTGCCGTCACGTATTGCTTTGACAGGTAGAACTAAAAGGTTTTTGCCTGCTTTGAGTTGTGTTTTCCAGCTAAGCGAAGATTTTTTTGGGAAACCCTTTACACGGATCTGCTCGGGCAGTTGCAGTGATAATTGAGCCTTGGCGAGCGCGCTGCCAGCGTTGAATACAAGTTTAATATTACGAGTTTCTTGCAGTGCTAAATTAAATTCAGACGGTGATGGTCCCGTCGTAATAGGCTGTATTAATAGCGTGAGAGCAAAAACTAATCCGAGGCTGGCTACTAATGCGCTGCTTATTGTTGCGTGCCAGAAGCGGTAAGGCTGGTTTTGTGATGCCTGTTTGAGGGCGTGGTCAAAAAAAACATCCGCGGGCTCAGGATAGGGAAGTTCACGTAGATTTTTCGCTAATTGCGTCGCTGCGTTAAATTGCTTATGGCAATCCTCACATTGTTCAATATGAGCAAATAGTTCGTTTTTGTGACTGTCCTTGATTTGATTGTCAAGGTAGTCGTTGATGAATTTGTCAGCATTGTGGCATTGCATGATTTTTGTTCCTGTTGCTTATGTAAACGTAACAATGGTGGAAAAGGTTCCATTTATTTTTCATTTAGTATTTTGGGATCGTTAAAATGATTTTGTTCTCTTTTTAAGAGTGTCCTCATGCGTGATCTAGCGCGATGAAGGCGTGACTTCAAAGTGCCTAGCGGGCATTCGAGTATTCCCACTAACTCTGAAAGGGTATAGCCTTCGCTGTCGTGCAACGTTAGAACAATGCGATGATCTTCGTTGAGTTTCGCTAATGCGGTCATGAGTTGTTGTTGTGTTTTGCTGCGTTCAAGCATGCCATCTGGTTCGTGTTCTGGAAGGATAGTGGGTTCCAATGTGTTTTCATCGTTGTCGATAACAAGCTGTAATTCTGAGCGGGATTCGCGTCGTTTTAAATCAAGGAATAGACGATATAAAACTTGAGCCAGCCATGGGCGAAGACGCTCAATAGTTGATAGTTCTTCAAGTCGTGCATAGGTTTTTACAAGCAGATCCTGAATTAAATCTTCAGCATCTGAACGTGATTGGGTAAACCGGTAAGCAGTTTTGTAGAGAGCTTTAAGGTGAGGGCGTAGTAGAGATTCAAAGTGGGCTTGTTTGTTGGCTGTCATGTTGTTATAGGTTTATATGATATAATTTTCAGAATTATAAGGTTTTAACGTTGAGTTTTTGGTGGTCTTTAGCTTTCGTGAAAGCGGATAAATGCCGCTATAAATGAAGCGGCGCAGCTTCGACAAAGATTTTGATGCTTGGTTCGGCGCGTCATTGTTTTAAAAAATACTCCTCTCGGAAAATAAAATTAGGCCAAAGGTTTGTTGTGACAAGTATTCCTAACTGGATTGTATTTATTTTAGTAAATGGGCTGGCGCTGTATTCATCATCCTGTTTGGCAGGTTACCTGCTTAGACGTAATACGCAAGCTTCTTTGGCTTTGGTTGCGTCAGGTATTATCTATTTTGTTCATTTGACGCTAGTGGTTTTAGTGTTAGGTGTGATTGTTAGCAAGTTAAATGTTGTAACGGTATCAGGTTTAAATGTTCTGGTTTCGTTAACGTTAATTAATTATTTTCGTAGGTATTGCCAATCGTTCTGGCGTCCAATTAAAAGTTTTTTTTGTAGCCTTATTGCGCAGCGAGATATTTTTACACTGCTGGTAATTTTTCTGTTTATTGTTCAAGCGCTGATATTACTGCTCAAGGTGGTTTGGTTGCCGCCGCATGTCTGGGATGTTTTTAATTATCATTTGTCACCGGCTGTCGAATGGTATCAGCTGGAAAAAATTCCTGCGGTAATCGATTCTCCCGTAGGGCGTATCAATGGCGCAACACTTGGCATAACGGTGTTAAGTTATTGGTTCTTCATTTTCTTTCGTGATGATTTCCTCGTTGAATTACCCTCCTTGTTGTGGGCGTTGATGCTCGTTCCCGTGAGTTACGCGCTGCTAAGACAGTCATCAGTGTCGCAGAGTTGGTCTATGAAGTTTGCGATAGTCATTTTCTTTTTGCCCATCGTATTAATGCAGGCGGTTACTGTAAAAGATCACCTCGGGCTTAATGTTAGTTTTGTTGCAGGGCTGCTTTTTTTAGTGGCGTATCTTATGCGTAAAGACCGTTGTTTTTTGTTTGTTGCAGCGATGGCGTTGGGTCTTAGTCTGGGATACAAGATTGCTGCACCTATTCATGTGTTGGTGGCAGCGTTGATGTTTGTAATCCTGTTATACATGCAGGACAAGCAACAGTTTTTAGACAAGCTGCAGCGTATTGCGCTGGTGAAAAATATATTGATAGCTTTTGTGGTTAGTTTTTCTATCGGTGGTTATTGGTATGTAAAGAATCTTATTGTGTATGGTCGCTTGCATGGGGCGTATGGGCTTAAGGAAGTATCGGCAACGGCAGCGCCCTTGCAGGAAAATTCACAGGCAGTTGGCGCTTTTGAAGCTGTTGTGAGCAAAGCCAGCGACGTCGATTTTTTTGTAGCTAATATTAAAAATTTCCTTCCTAGAGTATTTGATTACCAAGGTTATTACGGTACTGACCTGGTTCATATTTCAGGTTTCGGCCCTCAGTTTTCTGCGTTTGGTTTAGCGGCAATACTGATGGTTTTTGCTGCATTGTTTAATAAGCGGTTACGAACTCAGCCGATTTTTTTATTGGGCGCTACAGGCGTAATTTTATTTACTGTTTATATGGTTTTGAATTTTAATGTAAATAGTTACCGTATCCTCAGTTTTATGCCAATGATTATGATCGTTTATGCGGGGGTGATGTTGCATCAGGGCGGCCTTTTAAAAGAAAAAATTTCCGGTATCACGATTAACGTGATGCTGCTGGTTTCTATTGTCTGGTGTCTGATTCAAATTATGCCTCCGCAATATACTAATCTGCAGAGATTGAAAGAATTTGTCAGCATGGATTCCGCTTATCGCACCTCAGCAACATTTACTAAATGGTTTAGTGTTCATCGTCCAACTTTTTATCAATTATTGCATGCCTTCCCAGCGCAAGAACCTATCGCATATATTTCAAAGCGCGGGAAAAATTTTCCTCGGGAAGTCATGGAAGATACATGGAGCTATCCTTATTATGATCGCAATTGGCGGCGTAAATTGACGTATGTCAGGCAGCCTGATTATTTGGATTGCAATAAGCAACATGTGTGCACGGTAAAGCCCGAGTTGAAAAAATTATTGTCAGAAAAAAGAGTGGCATTGCTAAGTTCATGCAAAGTGAATCGCTGCCTGAAAATACTGGACAGTGAATTTTTTGAAATGGCGCCTGGGTTTTATTATTTCAGGGCGGCTAACAAGTAATGAGTGCGATAAAAAGAAATGCATTACTACTACTTATGCTCTTACCATTGGCGGCTTATTTTATTGTTAATGATTTCAAAATTGATGAGGCTGTCAGGCAATTCCAGGCTGTTCAGTCGGGGGAAGCGGCAAGTAAGGCATCAATTTTTATTGATGACGAGCTTGTTATTAGTAAACGTTTCGCGGCATCAGAAATTTTTGATGCCAAGAGTCAACGGCAAGTTGTTATGTTGGCGGTAACAGCGAAACAGTTTGAAAAGTTGAGCATCAATAAGAATCGAGTAAGCGTTCGTGTGGCAGAGAACTCCACCTCTGTGCAAGTGTTGAGTGGAGGAAAATTGTTAGTCGCTGAGTTACCTGTAGTGCGATTATTTATTGTTAGAGATGGCGATAAGGGCACGTTGGCGGGATTCTACTGGCAGCAACAAAAAAGTAAAAAAAATATTGTCGAATGTGTGGGTGATAAGTTGTGCAATGCGATTCGTATCAGCAGTCGTGACTGGACGAATGTTGAAGGGCCATATCTAGACACGGATTTAAATGTTAATAAAAGTGGTCTGCCAAGGGGGCGTTGGGTGTTTGGGCCTAAAACAGTCATAAAGATTGAAGCCCTGCGAGCGGCCAAAGTTGCTGTGCTGGTGACAATGCTGGGTGCTGTTGCCGACCAAACAATTAGTTTTTCAGGGGCTGTCACTGGAGTACGTACATCAGTTAAAAATACTGCCGCTGTAGAGCTGGGCGACAAGCGTTTTTACCCAAAGAAAAACATTGTTGAGTTACAGTTACAGCGAGGCGTGAACGAACTTGTTATCGAGTATTCGACTTGGCGGAAATCAACTGGAAATGAAGCGACTGGATTAGCGGCTTTTATAACGGCTGTAAAAATTAAAGAGATTTAATGCTTCAAAAAGCTTTCTTGCTAAACATGCCGCGTATTGGGGTGAGAAAAATTATTTTTAAATCAAACCACAACGACCATTGACGAATATATTCTAGATCGTATTCGATTCTTTTTTCCATCTTGTCTAGTGTTTCTGTTTCTCCACGCCAGCCATTGATCTGCGCCCAGCCAGTAATTCCCGGTTTGACGATATGTCGCAGCATGTAGCCTTGAATGAGTTTTCGATACACTTCGTTATGCGTCACGGCATGCGGGCGCGGGCCTACTATTGACATGTGTCCTTGCAATACGTTGATGAATTGCGGCAGTTCATCCAGTGAAGATCTTCGCAAAAAACGTCCCAGTTTTGTTACGCGCGGATCATTTTGTGTGGCTTGAACGATGGAGTTGTCATCTTCACATACAGCCATGGTGCGGAATTTCCAGATAACTATTTCTTCGCTGCCAAGCCCGTATCGACGTTGCTTGAACAAGATTGGCCCAGAGGACGTCAGCTTAACGGCAGATGCAATGACGATCATCGGAACAGCGATTAATGTCAGGATGAGTACGCTAAGTACGACATCTTCTATTCGTTTTGCGATGCCGCCCATTCCCTGGTGAGGCGTGCCATAGATGCTGATAAGTGGAATGCCGGCGATATCGGACATGCGAGCATGCAGTAGTGTAAATGCAAAGAGATCGGGAACCATAAAAACAGGCACGGAGGTGTCTGCCAGTTCGGCTAAAACATTGCGTATGCGGTTTTCCGCATGCATAGGCAGTGTCAGATAAATTTCATCGTAGCTGCCTTTTTTGATCTCTTGAATAAGATCGTCGAGCGTACCCGCCACACTTACATCAAGTTGATCGTCTGGTTTGTATCCATGCTCAAGTTTGTCATCATAGAAGGCGCTGGCCTGAATCCCCGTTCCCGGATGATTGCTAATCGCTCGTGCTAATTGAATACCCATTGGCCCTGCACCGGCAATCGCCACGCGACGAATATTTTTATCCATAGAGCGGATACGGTTGAGTAGCAGTTGAGCGATTAGTCGCCAGCTAATAATCAAAGCTGGTGCAATGACTAGCCAGGTGGTGATGGCACGGCGAGAGTAGATGGTGGACGTTTTGGTTGCATAAGCAATGATAAGTAATCCAAGTATGACCCATATCCAGATGTGTAAAACACGCGTCACTTCAGTCGAAAACGTTACGCTTCTCCACGAGCGTTCGTAGAGCCCGGCTGGGCTAGAGATAATGAGAAATAACATGATAGTAACTAGCCCGGCTAAACTGTATTCATGAACCCAGTTTACGTCCATGAGTTGTGTGCTTAAACCCAGCGTGGCAAAAAGAATAGCGGCATCAGCGACACGTTGAAAAAGAGTTAGAAGTTTGTGAAATGGACGATTGAGCGTTGATGGAGGCATGATTAAAGGCTGCTATAGAGTTCTCTTATCAATGAAAAGTGCGCCGTCCCTCGCAAATAATATTGCCGACAACAAATTGATCTTATTACTGTTTGTATGCGGTGAGTGTATTTTACAAGATTCTGGCGCAGATAGGGAATCTTAGCGAAATTATTTCTTTTTTAAGCATTTTTGGGCGCTTGTTTATACCCATTAGCTGTATCGCAGTAGTGAGATGACGGGGGTTGTTTCTGGTTTGACGCCGCGCCATAACTCAAATGCAGCGGCGGCTTGTTCAACCAGCATGCCTAATCCGTCTAGATTAAAGGCAGCCCCTTGTTGTGATGTCCAACGTAGGAATGTGGTTGGTTCATTGCTGTACATCATGTCATAACCGACGCCACCACTTTTTAGAATACCCTCAGGTAAGGGCGGCAGTTTGTCTTGAAGGCTGGCGGAGGTGCCGTTGATGATCAGATCAAATTGCTGGCCTTTGAGGTCATCATAGCCGCAAGCTGAGATGGGGTGTTTAGCGCTAAATTGATCAGCCAATTGACTGGCTTTTTCGACGGTGCGGTTGACGATGACAATTTCAGCAGGCTCATGGTCTAGCAGTGGCGCGAGAACGCCGCGTACCGCGCCGCCAGCACCCATGACCAATATTCGCTGTTTTTTGATTGGCTGCTGGTGATTCTGGGTAATGTCCCGCACCAAACCTAGGCCATCGGTATTGTCGCCAAACAGGCTGCCATCTTTGCGCATGATAATGGTGTTAACCGCGCCGGCTTGTTCTGCGTGTGTGCTGCGTTCATCAACCAGTCGCCAGGCATCTTCTTTAAAAGGAACGGTGATATTTAGCCCTTTGCCACCATTGGCCTGAAAATTACCGACGGCTTGTTTAAGCCCCCCTTCGTCCACTTGTAACGCGTGATATTCGATTTTCTGATTTGTTTGGCGTGCAAACTCAGTGTGAATACGTGGCGATTTACTGTGCCCGATCGGGTTACCCATGACCGCATACTGGTCTGGGGGCGGATCAAAATCAAACAATGAGTCGCTCAAGTAAAGATGCCTTTTAGAGTGAAAAAGAAAATGATTGATAAAATTGCGCCAGCGGGCAGTGTCACAATCCAAGATAGAAAAATGGTGCGGACTATGCGCATGTTGAGTGCGCCGATACCTCGTGCCACACCAACGCCGAGCACTGCGCCGACCAATGTGTGAGTGGTGGAAATGGGCATGCCCGTTCCCGACGCAAAGACCACAGTGCTAGCGGCGGCCAGTGTTGCAGCAAAGCCGCGGCTGGGGGTGAGTTCAGTGATGCTGGTGCCAATGGTCGCAATGACTTTATGGCCGTATGTAACCAGTCCGACAACGATACCAAGCCCGCCGAGCATTAACACCCAAATGGGCAATGGCGATTTCGCCAGAACATCACCGCCGCTGTTGACAATGCTGACAATGGCTGCGATGGGGCCGACGGCGTTAGCAACATCATTGGAACCGTGGGCGAAGGCCATCGCGCAAGCGGTGACGATCATAAGTACACCAAAAACTTTTTCGACATTGGCGTAATGAAAGTCTTTGTCGGCATGAGGGTCAATTTTAATGCGACGAACATAATACACACTGACTATGCTGATGGTTGCACCAATAATAGTGGCAATGGTGTAGCCTTGGCCGGTGCCAATATCAAGCCCGACATGTTTTAAACCTTTGAATAGCGTTACCAGTGAAATAATAAAGCCGACGAGGAAAATATACATCGGCACGTAGCGCTGTGCATTTTGAAACGGATTATCGGTGTTTATGATTAGCTTTTGCACGCTCATAAACAGGGCATAGGCGATGATTCCGGCTGTTAGTGGTGATGCAATCCAGCTCATCGCGATGATGCCAACCTTGCCCCAGTTAACCGCATCCACGCCAACACCGACTGCGGCAAAACCAACAATAGCGCCGACAATGGAGTGGGTGGTTGAGACTGGCCAGCCAAAACGTGACGCTACCATCAGCCAGATGCCCGCAGCGAGTAGTGCGGCGAGCATGCCAAAGATAAGGATGTCGGGCGTGCTGGATAATAATGCTGGATCCAGTATGCCTTTGCGAATGGTTTTAGTAACTTGCCCCCCCGCTAAAATTGCACCTGCAAGCTCGAAGATGACTGCAATAATGATAGCTTGTTTAATGGTGACTGCACGTGAGCCAACGGATGTTCCCATTGCATTTGCAACATCATTAGCGCCGATTCCCCAGGCCATGAAGAAACCAAAAACGATGGCTAAAATCAGGTAAGTATTTCCATAATCCATAGTATCGTCTCCGTTACTTCGCCAGCATTAATTGCAGGCGGCTGCCTACACGTTGTGCCAGATCAGCAACTTCTCCGACCCATTCAATGATTTTGTAGGTAAAGATGACGTCGACGGGAGGAAGATCTTTTTCGATCTGGAACAGCATGTTGCGAATTTCAACTTGTAAAATATCAGAATCATTTTCGATGCGGTTTAATGTTTTGATTAATTTTTTGACGAGACGAACCTCATGGCCGCGGAAACCTGTTTCTACCAGCTCATCAAATTCATGAATGGTTTTCTCAGCTTGCGCTGTAGCTTCAACGCTGCATTTGACGTAAGCCAGAAAAGCTTTTTCAAGTGATTCCGGCAGTGTCATTTTTCGGCCTAACATGAGGCCGGCAATATCCTTGGCTTTATTTGCTAACTTATCTTGCATGGTGATTAGATCGAGTAAATCGCGACGTGATACGGGCAAAAACATACCTGTAGGTAAATTCAACCGTAGCTCTTTTTTGAGTTTGTCGGCTTCGTGCTCAAGCGTAACAATGCGTTTTTGTACTTGCTCCATTTCACTTAAATTTTGACTGACAACGGCTTCAAAAAATGGAATCAGTTCTGCAACGCAGGCTAATGATTTGGTTATGTGTAGTTGCAATGGTTTGACGGGTGAAGCGCCAAACATGCGGTAAATGTAGTTAGGCATGGAGTGATATTTCCTTGTAGTTTAAATTTATTATTAATCGAATTATTTTAATGTCAGGTTAGTCACTCTGTAAGTGCATGATGATATTGCGATTACAGGCATTGTGTCTATGCTCCCAGAGAAAAACTCCCTGCCAGATGCCAAGCGGTAATTTGTTATTTTCTATCGGGATGCTCAACGTTGCGGCGGTTAGAGTGCTTTTAATGTGCGAGGGCATGTCGTCGGGGCCTTCGCTGGTGTGGGTGTATAGCGGGTCATTTTCAGGTACTAGTCGGTTAAGCCAATGTTCTAAATCTTGCTGAGCGGAAGAGTCAGCATTTTCCTGGATTAACAGACTGGCGGAAGTGTGCGGTAGAAAAAGTGTGCACAGTCCTTGTTTGATATTTGAATTGCAGACAATGTCTTGAATTTTTTCCGAGATATCATATAAGCCCTGCCCCGACACTTTCATGGAATCTTTGATAATCATGGTATTATTGTTCGCCTTTAAATGTGTCCAGTTTAGAGTTGCTGACAACTAAGTATAACGTTTGTATAGATATTCAGTCATGAAGTTTTGTTTTCAGTTTAGCCGAAGTTTTCTGCCGTGTTGCCTATTGGTCGTGGTTATTTTAGTTGTGCCTTTTTTTTCTGTTGCGGCAGGTTCGGTAAGTGTTGCCGATTCTCATCATGAGAGGACAGCTCAGCAATGTACGGCTTGTCACAGTGAGCCACAGCCGCTGAAGAACGAAATTAAAGACTGTAATCGTTGTCACGAAATGCCAGAAAAAGCATTGCGTCTATTGAGCCTTTCAAATCTCTCGGCGTCCGCTAATCAGAACCAACCTGTAACGATAAAGAAAAACAGCGCCGCGAAGATGACTATGTATTATTCGCCGAGCCGTTTGGGGAGTGCGCCAAATGAGATGATTTCGATTCCGGCCGGTGAATTTATTATGGGCAGTGATGCGCGCCTTGAAGATGAGGGTCCCGAGCATCGCGTGACATTGCCACGTTATTTGATAGATCGCTATGAAGTTACGAACCTGCAGTACAAGCAGTTTATCGATGCCACGCATCGGCGTTCTCCGCGTCATTTTCGAAACCGTACCTTTCCAGAGGGCAAGGCGGATCATCCCGTTACGTTTGTTTCCTGGTTTGATGCCAGCGAGTATTGCAGCTGGGCTGACAAACGTTTGCCGACAGAGCAAGAATGGGAAAAAGCTGCGCGCGGTACGCAGGGTAATGTGTTTCCTTGGGGGAATGAGTTTAATCTGGATTATGCCAATACCCCAGTGCGCTGGGCTGAGCTAAAACAAGAGGGTGATACCACTCCTGTGGGTGCTTTCCCTGATGGCAACAGCCCTTACGGTTTGTCGGACGTTTCAGGAAACGTCTGGGAGTGGGTAGACAGTTGGTATGGACCGCACCCGGGAAATACGCGTGAGTCAGAAAACTACGGTGAGGTTAACCGGGTTTTGAAAGGCGGATCGTGGTGGGATTGCTCTTTTTATCAATGCGGGATTTCTGCACCGACGTTTAATCGCAGCTTTTTTAACCCTAAGGTTAAGAATGCTAGCTTTGGGTTTCGTTGTGCGCATGATGGGTTGTGAAAAGGGGTGGGTGATAAGTGTGAGGTGTAAGCTTAAATTATTGGGAAAGATGTGGTTTGTTTTGATCCTGCTTTTTATAGTGGGTCAGCTGAATGCCGCACCTTCAGGCGTCGGTTCTGGAATGGTGCGTATTCCGGCTGGTGAATTTATCATGGGCAGCGATCTTCAGGATAAGGATGGTCGTCGTACAAAAGAATATGGCATGGGTAAACCGCTGTATCTTGATGAGCATCCGCAGCGTCGTTTGTTTCTTGAAACGTTTGATATTGATCTCACCGAAGTGACGAATTCGCAGTATCGTGTTTTTGTTATAGAACGTAATTTTTGGGTGCCGGAGCAGTGGAAGAAAAATGGTTATCTGTTGTCGCGTCGCGTTTTGAATATTGCAGATGTCGAGACGCTGCGTCGTTTGGCAGTCGAAAAATACCGGCTCGATATGGATACGCGAGCTATGGATAAAACATCTTTAATCGATGCCATGGATAAGGCGCGTTTAGCACTTGATAGTTTGGCTGTAACATCTGTCAATTGGCATGAGGCAAAGGCCTATTGTGATTCAGTCGGCAAACGTTTACCGACTGAAATGGAATGGGAGAAAGCGGCAAGAGGCGCAGATGGAAACGAATTCCCATGGGGAGATATTTGGGACAAGATGCGCGCAAATACAGGCGATGGCCTTAACTGGGAGCACGGCGTAGCACCGGTCGGTTCCTATTCGCAGGGACGTTCACCCTATGGTGTATTTGATATGGCAGGTAATGTGATGGAGTGGGTGTCGGACTGGTATCAGCCCTATCCGGGTGCTGAGTATTCAGCTGATGATTTTGGTGAGCAAAACAAAGTGGTAAGAGGCGGCGGTTGGGGCGGCGTTGGGCACTATGCTGTTAGCCAGTTTTATCGCGGCGCTTACCGCTTTTACCTGACACCGAAGGCGCGCTACAGTGACCTGGGTTTTCGCTGCGCCCGCAGTGTGCGGTAGCCTATTTTCCCGAATCGTTATTAGGCGTGTAAATCGGTGAAGCGAGATGTGTCACGTTGCTGCTTTTGTCTGACACCGCAGATATTTTTCCAACCCCTTCTTTTTCAACTTCATCAATGCGAACGATTGAGTGCATTGGAATAAAGGTACGAGTGGTGCCTTCAAATTCTGCCTTCAGACGTTCTTCAGCAGGATCGACAACGACGGATGAGCGTTCACCAAAGATCAATTCTTCGACTTCAATAAAGCCGTACATTTCACCCTGATAGACTTCTTTGGCATAGATCTCGTAAACCTTGCCTTCGTTATAAAAAATAACGCGATAGATGCTTTTATTCATAGTGGGACTATATTACTACAGTAAAGGTTTGATGAGAGACTTTATCTTAATTTGTGAAGTGTTGCGGTGAGCCGTTTCAGTATAAAATTGCCAAATGGGTGGCAATTCAGCTTCTTTTGCACAAAACAGGCGTAAAAAGAGCGTGCATGTTTAGATTCCGTCTATCACCTGAAATCTATGAGATAGGCAGTGACAAGCTGTGTGCCCAGAAAGTTATAAGTGTTTATATTGTGTATGTGAGTAGTATGACCTCGCATATTGAATGTTAACTGATCATAAGGGTCGACTCACAATGATGGAAAATGCAGTGCAAAAAAAATTAATTTATGACTTTGGTTCCAATAATGGGGATGACATTCCGTATTATCTTTTAAAGTCAGACCTTGTCATTGCTGTTGAGGCGAATCCTTCGCTTTGTGATCAAATTAAAAATCGCTTCAGCAAAGAGATTGCTGAAGGAAGGCTCATCGTAGAAAACTGTGTTCTTGATGTAAATGATTCAGCTGAAAGTGTTCCATTCTTTATTCACAAAACTAATCATGTTTTAAGCCAGTTTCCTCAGCCAGATCCTTCGGTGATAAATCAGTATGAGAAAGTGCAGCTTCCTTCAAAAAATGTTATTGATATTATTAAGGCTTACGGTGAGCCTTATTATATAAAAATAGATATTGAGCACTATGACCATGTAATATTAAAGCAACTATTTTTGAACAATATTTTTCCTCCATATCTTTCTGCCGAATCTCACAGTATTGATATCTTCTGTTTATTTGTTGTGTTTGGTTCATATGAATCGTTCAAGCTAATCGATGGTGATGCGGTGTCAACAAAATATAAAGATTATGAAATTGCCACGAATAGTGGCTCCAAAAAGTATTCTTTTCCCTATCACTCCGCAGGCCCTTTTGGAAATGATATTAAAGGTGATTGGATGACAAAAAATAATTTTTCAAGACTTCTCATGTTCGCAGGGCTTGGCTGGAAAGATATACATGTAAGTAATGTAGATGCACCCAATAATGCCTACGCGCCTTCGCCACAATTTAAAATAGGTATAAATATTGATTATTAGGTTTGTTTGAATATCGAGGGGTAGGTCTTTTAATTATGATTTATAGTTATAGGTCATCATGAATAAAAAATCTGAGCCTATGTTTTTATGTTTCGATTTTATCTCTCACTTTACCCTTCAATCCCCAGCCAATCACGTGGTGTTATAAATGACGTGTAGAGTTTTTCTTCTTCGCTGCCGGGTTCCGGTTGCCAGTTGTATTCCCAGCGCACCAGTGGCGGTAATGACATTAAAATGGATTCGGTGCGACCGCCAGTTTGCAGGCCGAATAGGGTGCCTCGGTCATAAATTAAATTGAATTCTACGTAACGGCCGCGACGATAGAGTTGGAAGTTGCGCTGCGCTTCATCAAAGGGCGTGTCTTTGCGGCGCGCGACTATGGGTCGGTAAGCGGGGATGAAATGATCGCCGACGCTGCGCATGAAAGCGAAGCAGTGCTCGAAGCCGCCTTCGTTTAAATCATCGAAAAACAGACCGCCGACGCCACGCTGTTCGTTGCGGTGTTTGAGGACAAAATAATCGTCGCACCATTTTTTATGACGTGCGTAGACTTCATCACCGAAAGGGGTGCAGGCATTGCGGGCGACTGAATGCCAGTGAACGGCATCTTCTTCGAAGCCATAATAAGGCGTTAGATCAAAGCCGCCGCCAAACCACCAAATCGGATCAGCGCCATCTTTATGCGCAATAAAAAAACGCACGTTGGCGTGAGAGGTTGGTACATACGGATTGTGTGGGTGGATCACAAGTGACACGCCCATTGCTTCATAACGTCTGCCTGCCAGTTCGGGTCGCTGGGCGGTGGCGGCTGTGGGCAGTTCGTCGCCGTGAACATGTGAAAAATTGACTCCACCTTGTTCCAGCGCTGCTCCGTTAGTGAGTACGCGAGTGCGTCCGCCGCCGCTGAGATTGTCACGCTTCCAGAGGTCTTCGATAAATTCGGCACCACCGTCTTCTGCTTCAAGTTCGCTGCAAATGCGATCCTGAAGATCTAAAAAATATTTTTTTACTGCATCAATGTCAGGTGTTTCCATGGGCGCTGATCCGATTTTTCGTTAAGTTTGATTTGTTTTTTCAAGTATCTGTTAAGAGCGGATGAGATGTCTATCCGCCTGCTCTGATGAGTTGGTCGCTGATCGCATCGCGGATTTCACTTGGTCTAGCATTGTCGCCGAGTTTGCCGTGCAGGATAAAGTCCAGTTGGTCACCGAAACGATTTTGAATCTGTAGTGCATTGCGAGCCGCTCGTTGATGGCTAACATTTGCGCTGGTTGAAATCAGTGCATGACCGCAGGCTTTGCATAGCGCTGCGGCCAACGGGTGAGCGGTGATACGTACGGCGATGCGCTGATGATTGCCGCAAAGCCATAACGGTATTTCAGGCTGTTTTGGCATTAGCCATGTGACAGACCCCGGCCAAGTGGCATTAACCCGTTTTAAAATGTCTGCGTCCGGCATTTGTATGAATGGCCGCAGCTGTGTCAGCTCGGAAGCGATCAGTATCAAGCCTTTTTCAGCAGGTCGTTGTTTGATGTCCAGCAGTCGAAACACGGCAGCGGGGTTGAGCGGATCGCAACCGAGACCGTAAACAGCCTCGGTGGGATAGGCAATGATGCCGCCCGCCGCAACAGCGTCAGCAGCGCGAGTGAGTTGCCAGCGAGACATTTTTAGCGAAACAAAATTCTATTTGGTTTTAAAGCAGCGCAAGCCTATTTCAGCGATGCCTGCAATGCGTCATTTTTACTGATGACGTCGTTAGCATTGTCGCTGCGTGCTTGTTTTAGTCGTGCGGCCAGATCGTCATCCGAGACGGCGAGAATCTGCGCGGCTAACCAGGCAGCATTTTTTGCACCGGCACTACCGATAGCAACGCTGGCAACAGGGATGCCACCGGGCATTTGTACTGTGGCTAACAGGGCATCCATGCCTTTTAATGGGCCGGCATCCAGTGGTACGCCAATGACAGGTTTGATAGTCAGCGCAGAAACAGCGCCGGCTAAATGAGCGGCCAGTCCAGCGGCAGCAATAAAAACTTTGCAACCACGTGTTTCGGCATCAACGACATAGTCATGCGTGGCTTGCGGGGTACGATGAGCTGAGGTGATGCGTACTTCAAAATCTATGTCGATTTTTGACAAGATCCCCAGTGTGGCCTGCATGGTAGGCAGGTCGCTATCAGATCCCATTAGAACAGCTACGAAAGGTGAGCCCATGATTGTCTCCTAATAAATAATTTGATTTTAGTTTATGACGTTTATGTTTCTCGGGCTACTGCGCGGTAGCCGATATCAGTGCGGTAAAAAACATCTTGCCAGCTAATAGATTTTGTCAGTTGATAAGCGCGTTGCTGAGCGGCGCTGACTGTATCACCCAGGGCACAGGCGCAGAGGACGCGGCCGCCGACGGTGACAATCTGGCTATCTTTCTGATCTGATTTCAGGGCAGTTCCGGCATGAAATACCTTGGCATCTTCAGTCTCTGGTGTATCCAGCCCGCTAATGGCATCGCCTTTGCGGTAACTGTTGGGGTAGCCGCCGGAGGCCAGTACCACGCCGAGTGCGCAGCGTGAATCCCAATCGGCCGAAACCTCGTTGAGCTTGCCATCCAGCGCGGCATTGCACAGCGCGACTAAATCGGAGCGCAGACGCATCATGATTGGCTGGGTTTCGGGGTCGCCAAAACGGCAGTTGAATTCCAGCACTTTAATCGAGCCATCGTTGTTGATCATCACGCCGGCATAGAGAAAGCCGGTGTAAGGCATGCCGTCGGCTTTCATGCCCAGAACGGTTGGTTTAATGACGTCTTTCATGATGCGCTGGTGAATCTCTTTAGTCACCACAGGGGCAGGTGAGTAAGCGCCCATGCCGCCGGTATTGGGGCCTTTGTCACCGTTGTCGCGGGCTTTATGATCCTGCGAAGTGGCCATCGGCAGGATGTGTTCACCATCGGCCATGACGATGAAGCTGGCTTCTTCGCCGCTGAGAAATTCTTCGATGACGACGCGATGTCCGGCGTCACCAAAAGCATTGCCGGCGAGCATGTCTTCAACGGCGCTGATAGCCTGCTGCTCAGTGTCGGCAAGAATAACGCCTTTGCCAGCGGCTAGCCCGTCAGCTTTGACGACAATCGGTGCGCCTTGTTCTTTAATATAGGCTACGGCTTTATCGATGTCTGTGAAAGCGCCGTAGGCTGCGGTTGGAATATTGTGTCGTGCCAGAAAATCTTTGCTGAAAGCCTTGGATCCTTCCAGTTGCGCAGCCAATTTACTCGGGCCAAAACAGCGTAAACCTGCATCAGAGAAGGCATCAACGATTCCG
>Ga0316205_10001110_pt1 | contig 37286 bp, 36 predicted proteins | sample 3monthpyrite_MG_FD_204941 | JGI IMG/M metagenome (GOLD analysis project Ga0316205, IMG submission 204941) | Microbial mat bacterial communities from mineral coupon in-situ incubated in ocean water Damariscotta River, Maine, United States -... | ecosystem: Environmental > Aquatic > Marine >...
TTTCTTTAATTTGGGTCTTAAAATACAACTTATTTCATATTTATTATTCCCTTTTTCACGAAGAGAAATTACTTTTTGTTCTATAAACGGTAAAGGGCGTCTGCTTTTCCATTTTGGACCACGTTTTTGAGGCAATAAGTCAGCTGTTTTTCCGCTTTGTTTAAACCGATTGTAATATTTTAAAAAGCTTCGACGATCTGTGCCATTCGCATCATGGAACTCTTGAACAAATCGATTCTTAGGATGCGCTTTTTTCTTGATTAGTTCATATTCAGATATCAAAAATTGATACTTCTGAAGATAATTCCGAACTAACGTTAAATCTTCTGTGTTATTTCTCATAAAAACAAAATTAAATATTATTAATTTTGTCCTCGAATTAGGTAACCTTTACAATTTCGAGCGGAGTCGAGAAATCTTTTATAAAAGAAATTTTAAAACGTTTATTTCATTATTTTTATGGTGAATAAACGTTTTATGACTCTTCTTTAAGTTGAGGTATAATATCTTTTGGATTAAAGTTCACAATCTTTTTTCTCATTGAATTATTATTCTTAAAATGTCTTGAGACCTCCATTGTTTTGTTTATAAAATCATTTTCATTTTTGTAATAGAATATTCTTATTGATTTACAATTTTCATTTTCAAAAATCTCGTTTAACATTACCCTATCCGATAAACCACAAGAATGTCCATAAATATAAACTTGATATTCATTTGAATTTAAAAACCTCATCAAGTTTCTATAGTTTGCACTTCTAAAATATTGGAATGATTTTATATTTTCAAACTGAATATTATCATTAAGCTCTTCAATTTTTTTATAATCCTTATCCATTTCATCGCCAAATCCAAAAATAATTTTTTCTTCTTTAGAGTTCAGCTTCCCGTGAATATGATTGATTTGGTAATTTATTCCATAACTATCTTTAAATCTTTCTAATAAGATATTAAGTGTATTTGTATAATTGAAATTAAGAAAATATGAATTGGCTTGAGTAATTGAATCCTCTTGTTTTACTTCTAAAATTTCCTCATTAGCGATTCCGCTAAAAAATTGTTCTGTAAAGAGATAACTATTTTCGTTTTCTGAAATATGAGTGTAATCTAAAGTATTTAGATATTCTTCTAATTCCTTTTTAAGGATATTAAGATCTTTATTTAATTTTTTTACAGTTTCAACCTGCCCTAAATTGTCCGTTAGTATTTTATAGTAAATAGCTTCAATATCTACCCAATTGGTTATAGAGGATTGAATTATCTCTTTGAAGATATTAGATTTATAGTCAATAATAAAATAGCTTGATTTTTTCCAAAAATCTATTAGTTCTTCTAGTTCTTCAAATAATTTTTTACTTTCAACAAGTTCAACTAAGCTATTGTTATATTTCCTGTTACAATAAATTTCAACTAATCCATTTTTATAATAATGATGTTTTGTTCCTTGATTAAATATGGACTGTTCTAAATTACTTAATGAGGATTCTATCAAAAGCTTCTTAAATACCAGAATAAAAATTCATTATATGAAGTTTTAAGCCCCATAGACAAATCAAATCCATTACCTATAAGAATTAACTTATTATATATTTTAATTTTATCTTTCATATTCAATATTATCTGCGATTTTTATTCTCAAAAATACTGCCCAATTCCAAAGACTAAACCTTTGCCTTTTCCATTGGTAAGCTCGTAGCCATAATCAATTCTAAAAATGGCATTGAATATTTTTTTATTGATAATCCGCAATCCAATTCCAGAGAATAGTTTCATGTATTTTTTCTTAGTAAAATCACTTAAACTTCCTCCTGGGTTTCTCCAAGTTCCAGCATCAATAAATAGATTGCTTTGAATTACAAAAGAACCTTTTTCTAAAATGGTGTGTCTGTATTCTGAATTATACACAATACTTCCTGTTCCTCTATCAACCAATATTCCAACGCCACGTAAATTTACATTATTATCTAATGCAAATGGCGCAAACGGACTCTTCGTATTTGTTGACAAACCTACTCGTAATCGATTTGCCCAATTGCCTTTTTCGCCAATGCGTTTAAAGTAAAAAAAATCGTTCCAAGCGATAAAAAAATCGTTTTGAGAATTGCTTTTTGGAATCACCATTTGCACATACAATTCATTTTTAAAACCACTAATGTACTGATAGAAATAATCTAAATTATCGTATAAGTAAACAGCTTTTATTAAAAATTTATTGATGTTTAATTCTTGTGGAATTGTTGCAGACCTAATTCCGTTTTTATAATTATATTTTTCTTTAAAAAAATTTAAACCAAATTCTAAATGATTTTTAAAATTCAGTTCGTACATCAACATGGTTTCAAAAGAAATGTTTTGATATTTGTAATTTGCAGAACCATTATCAAAATATAAAGGTTCTTCACTTATCCAATTTGTATGATTTACAGCCAATCCAAATTTGTTTGAAAACAAATATGGCGCTCTAAAATTGATTCCGTAAGAATTATATTCATTGTTTTGATAAAAGCCACCAAAAGTCATATTTCTTCCTAAAAAATTATGGTCATACAATCCAATTTTATAGGCAAATTGCTTGTTGGTTGTTGTCCAAAAATTAACAACAGGAATTAATGTTTTGTTCTCTTCTATTTGAAAAAAGATATTGTACGTGTTTTTTGATGCTTTAAAAACCTGATAATATGCGTGAGAAATTGCTGGTAATTTTTTTAATCTTTTAACATCATCTTTTAAAACAATTGAATCTAAAACAGATCCTTCTTTGGTGAGTAAAAAATTTTCTATTACACTAGTTTTTGTTTTTTTTAAGCCTTTAACTTTAACATAAACAATGTTGTTTTCTTGCGCAACTATAAAGGTTGTTAAGAAAACTAAAAGATAAAATAGTATGGTTACTTTTTTTAACATTAAGAAAAATATATAAAAACAACAACTCTTTTCATGACACATTCTTTATGGATAAAATCACATTTAAGTTATTATGTTTCAAAACCGTTATCTTGTTTTTATGATTAAGAGCTTAATTAATTCTATATAATTTCTTTATTAAAGTTTCTACGGGTTTGTTTTGTGGTGTAAACCTATTATTATTTTTACCTCCTACATTTTGGTGGTTATGAAACCATTTCCATAAAAACCCTCCGGCAAACCAGTCTTCATTCCAAAACTGATTGTAGATTGCATGAGTAGCGTTTGTCTGTGCTTCAAAATTTACTTTACCATTTACCCTATTAGATGTCCAAGGTTCTTTAGCAGTAAAATCTATACTTCTATATCCAAATTCAGTAAATAAAATCGGTTTTTGAAATTGTTTTTGAATTCGTTGAATTTCTTTTTTATGGGGCTTCCATCCTTTTTCTAATTCAGAAACTGAAGGTGTTTTTTTATCACTTAGTGGAAAATATGCGTCAATTCCTATAAAATCTAAAGAAGACCAAAATGGCACTCGTTTAAATTCATCCCAATTAGCAGCGTACGTTAATTTCCCTTTATATATCTTTTTTATTTTTACAATTAACTGCTTCCAATAGATAGGTCTGTTTAAAACAAATTTTTCTAATTCCGTTCCGATGCATAAAATATCTACGTCCATATTCTGTGCTATATCTGCAAACTCCAAGATAAACACTTCATATGAATCTTCTAAAATTTTCCAATTTTCTTCAGATTCCAATTCTATATAACCCGTGTATAAACCTCTTGAGACCCAAAGTTGGGGCTTAATCATTATTTGCACATTGCTTTTTTTAAATTCTTTTGCATAATGTTCTAACCCTTTTCTAGTTTCACCAAACCATTGTCGATTTGAATTATACATAATCTTCGGGTTTTTAATATCTCTAAAAAAACCGAAAGGCATCAAGGCAACATAATTTCCATTCACCTCTAATACTGGTTTTATGTGCTCAGAACCTATTGCTGTTCTTGAAGCAACAAAGCTAATACCATTGATTTTCTGTGCAAAGTTCTGTTGAGAAAATTGCACAAAAATTAGGGTTAAAAAAAGGAATTTAATCGGCTTCATAAGAATCCCTAAAGTAGTTTAATTTATTTTGTTAATAAATAACGTAGCCCAATATTAAATGTTTGTCCCAAGCCATTATCTGTTCCTCTAACAAAATTACTATACAAAACTTCTAAATTTAATGTTTTTGACAATTGGTATTTCCCGCCAAAACCAAGTGCTGTGTAATTTTGTGTAAAATCTCCAAACCGCTCAGAATGTTGTAAAAAACCTAACGCAGTGATGTTCTTATTTGGAAAATAACTCATAAATATAGATGGAGCAATTATAAAAGTATTGTTTGCAAAACTATTCTCATCTCCAAAATTATATTCAGTATTCAATTCTACAAACACTTGCCATTTTTTACTTAAAAATGTATAATCGTAAAAAAATCTATTCTGAAAAGCATACGCCGTTTGATCTAAATAAACTCCATTTTCAGTTTCGTTATTTACCAAAGGTATATGCAACGCTGACTGAATTGAGAAGGTTCCAATGCTTTTAAATGGCTGAAACTTTATTACTGGTGCAAATGATGTAATTCCTTTTCTTGCTGTAATTTCACTTCCAAAATCAAAAACTGAAAACGCACTTCTTCCTCCAATTGTATTGGATCTGTACTCTAAAAGTAACCCGATATTTATTCTATTATTTTCTGTAATTCCAGTAAAAATATCTAAAGAAGATGTGAAAAAATTGGAACGTAACACCTTAGTACTATTTCCGTTTAAATCTGCTGATTTTGTTTGTGTGTATAAATTATTAAACCATTTTACATCCCAACTTCCTTTATTTAATAACTTTGAAGGTGTGTATGTTTGAATATTACTTTCTGAGTTTACTTGAGAAAAGCCCTTAAATGAGATTAAACCACCCAAAATTAAAATTCTTATTACAACTTTAAAATTCATATTATTCGCTTTATTTTTAATTATTTTGTAACAATTAAAAGCTCAGTCGAGTTTTCATCAACCAAATTACACAACTTCAAATTTGCTTGTTATTTACAACGATTCTAAATTATATTTTATTTTTAAGGTTGTAACTTCCCCTTCGACGAAACAGCCAACAAAGACAAGTATATGGAACACATTGTGATTATAGGAAATGGAATCTCTGGTGTTACTGCTGCAAGGCATATCAGAAAAAAATCAGATAAAAAAATTACAATAATTTCTGCAGAAACTGATTTTTTCTTTTCTAGAACTGCATTGATGTATGTCTATATGGGACACATGAAATTTGAACATACACAACCTTATGAACCTTGGTTTTGGAAAAAAAATCGCATCAATCTTAAAAAAGGATTTGTGTCAAAAGTACATTCTAAATCAAATGAGATTGAATTTTCTAATGGAGAAAAATTAGCCTACGACAAACTAATTATTGCAACGGGTTCTAAACCAAATAAATTTGGTTGGCCAGGACAAAATTTGAATGGAGTTATGGGAATGTATCACAAACAAGATTTAGAAAATCTTGAAAAATATGCTCCAAACAATACCATTTGTAAACGCGCTGTAATTGTTGGTGGCGGATTAATTGGAATTGAATTGGCAGAAATGCTGCATAGCAGAAATATTCCGGTTACTTTTTTGGTACGAGAACAAAGTTTTTGGAACGACGTTTTACCCGCACAAGAATCGTCAATGATTAATCAGGAAATTTTGAACAATCATATTGATTTACGCTTAGGTGTGAATCTAAAAGAAATTAAATCTGATGAAAACGGAAATGTAAAATCAATAGTTATTGCAGAAACCGGAGAAGAAATTGAATGTAATGTTGTTGGTTTAACTGCTGGAGTTTCTCCTAATGTAAATTTTCTAAAAAATTCTGAATCGGGTACTGAGCATAGTCGAAGTATAGAAATTGGTCGTGGTGTAAAGGTAAATCGCTTTTTAGAAACAAATATAAAAGATATCTATTCGATTGGAGATTGCGCAGAACAACACGAAGCAATTGGGCAAAGAAAACCTATTGAAGCTGTATGGTACACTGGAAGGATGATGGGCGAAACCCTTGCGCAAACTATTTGTGGAAATAAAACAGAATACAAACCCGGACATTGGTTTAATTCTGCTAAATTTTTTGACATTGAATACCAGACTTATGGATGGGTTTGGGCACAACCAAAAGAAAACGAAGCTCGTTTTTATTGGGAACACAAAAGTGGCAAAAAATGCATTCATATTAATTATGATAAAAACACCAAAAAATTTATAGGAATTAACACCTTCGGAATTAGAATGCGTCACGAGTTTTTTGATACAGTTCTTACAGAGAAACGCACTGTAAATTATGTCTTAGAACATTTAACCGATGCTAATTTTGATCCTGAATTTTACAAATTACATGAAGTAGAAATTGTAGAGAAATTTAATCGAGAAAACAATACAAACATCCAACTAAAAAAGAAAAGTTGGAAACGGATTTTTAGCATATAAATAATATGAAAATAATTAAAAATATTGGGTTATTAATTTCCTTATTAGGATTTGCTATTTTTACTATTAGCATTTTTACAGGTTCTAATAATGTGTCAAAAGAAACTTTTAATGCTTGGGCAAAACAGAAGGTTAAGAGCGAGTTTTTTATTGAAAAAGCTCAAGCAGAAATTGTAAATAAAGAATTAACTTCTGCAGAATTATCTAGCAAAATTTATCAACTTGTAAAAGAATCAAATACCTATTATAAAAGTAAAAAAGAAATTGCCTGGGACAAAATTATTTATTTAAAATGGAATAAAACTTCGAAAGATTTTATATATCCATTAACAAGAGCTTCTGCAACAGGTTGGGTTTCTAAAAACCAAAAATTGTTTTTCTTTTTAACTTTTGGTCTTGCTATTTTAGGTGGAATTCTGTTTTTTGGTGCAGATTATAAATTATTAAGTTCTACTGGAATAAAAAATAATGGAATTTTTCAACATTCTGCAACAAACAGAGGCTACTTAGGAATGGTTGCTTTTGTCTTTTTCTTCGGATTCTATGTTATTTTATATTTCTACCCAAACTATTTAGTAAACCCTATTCTTTCTGTAAACCCTATAAGTAAAGGATTAAACGGACAAGAATCTAGCCAATGGTTTTTATATGGGTTTATGTATAGTTCGGTAATGAGTGTATTTGCTCTTAGAATGTTTATTAAATACAGACAAAATAATTATCAATTAGTTAGAACAGCTGTTGTATTGTTTTTTCAAATCGCATTTGCTTTTTTAATTCCTGAAATATTAGTTGCATTTAACAAACCTTGGTTTGACTTTAAGAATGCCTTTCCATTAAATTATTCGTTCTTTTTTGATTGGAATATAGACAATCTTTTAAGCAGTGGAAATTTAGGAGTTTTTATGTTGGTTTGGGGAATTGCATTAACCTTAATCATTGTTCCTATAATGGTCTATTTTTACGGAAAAAGGTGGTATTGTTCTTGGGTTTGTGGTTGCGGCGGGTTATCTGAAACTTTAGGAGATCCTTACCGTCAATTATCTAGTAAATCTTTATTTTCTTGGAAAATAGAACGCTGGTTAATTCACGGAGTTTTAGTTTTTGTTTTATTGATGACAGCAGTAACATTATATACTTATTTTGCTGAAATAGAGAGCTGGAAAGAAATTATATTTGGCATTTCTGCTTATGATATACAAACCACTTATGGCTTTTTAATTGGTTCTATTTTCTCTGGCGTGATTGGCACAGGGTTTTATCCTATTTTAGGAAATAGAGTTTGGTGTCGTTTTGGTTGCCCTTTAGCAGCTTATATGGGATTAATTCAGCGTTTTAAATCTCGTTTTAGAATTACAACAAATGGCGGTCAATGTATTTCTTGCGGAAATTGTTCTACCTATTGTGAACAAGGAATCGATGTAAGATCGTACGCTCAAAAAGGAGAAAATATTGTCCGAGCTAGCTGTGTTGGTTGTGGTATTTGTTCTGCTGTTTGTCCTCGTGGCGTGTTAAAATTAGAAAATGGCCCTGAAGATGGGCGTATCAATCCGACAGAAATTTTGTTAGGGAATGATGTTGATTTAATAGAATTAGTGAATCAAAAGTAATGCATCAAAAAATAGGAATAATATTATTTGTTCTAGCCATTAATTTTTCAGTATTTGCACAAAAAAATATCAGAAAAGTTACTATTTTAATAAGCAACTAAAAGAAGAAGGTTGGGAAATTGATCAACAAAAAAATGGATACTGGAAATTTTACTATCGCAATGGAGTAAAAAATAAAGAAGGTCATTTTAAAAATAATAAACCCACAAAATATTGGTATTTTTACCATCAGAATTCAACAAAAGAAAAAGAGGGTCATTTTAAAAATGGTCAAAAAAATAATTGGTGGTTATTTTATTCTAAAAAAGGAATATTAAACCTTAAATGTCAATTAAAAAAAGGTGAAAAAAACGGGTTTTGTTTTCAATACAATCAAAACAAGTTAATTAAAGTAGAAAAATACCAGAAAGGTAAAAAAATAAAAGAATGGACAGATTTAAAATCCTTTAAAAAGGAAAATCGCTTGTCCGATTTACAAGAATGAGTCAACTAATTAAGGTAATAATTCCAGCTTTTAACGAGCAAGATTCCATTGCAAAAGTAATTAATGATATTCCGTCTTTAGTTGATGAAATTATTGTCGTTAGCAACAATTCTATTGATAAAACTGAAGAAAATGCTAAAAACGCCGGAGCAACTGTTTTACAAGAAAACCGAAAAGGATATGGTTTTGCATGTTTAAAAGGAATGGAATACATCGCTTCGACTTCGCTAAACAATCCAAATCAGAAACCAGATATTGTGGTGTTTTTAGATGGCGACTATTCTGATTATCCAGAACAATTAACAGAAATAGTTGCACCAATTATTAATGATAATATTGATTTTGTAATTGGCGCTAGAGTTAAAAAGTTTCGTGAAAACGGTTCTATGACACCTCAACAAGTATTTGGTAATTGGTTAGCAACGTTTTTAATGAAACTCTTTTTTGGTGCAAAATTTACAGATTTAGGCCCCTTTAGAGCAATTAAATATGATAAATTGTTAGCGTTAAAAATGGAAGACAAAACCTACGGCTGGACGGTAGAAATGCAATTAAAAGCATTAAAACAAGATCTAACTTATGTAGAAATTCCGATGAAATACAGAAATCGAATTGGCGTTTCTAAAGTTTCTGGAACTGTAAAAGGTAGTATCTTTGCTGGTATTAAGATTTTAGGTTGGATATTTAAATATAGCTTTAAGTAATGATTATTGAATACTTTATCATAACTATATATTCTATTGCTCTGGTGCTCATTTTTATGTACGCTTTGGCACAGTTAAATTTACTTTATAATTATTTACATGCTAGAAAAGAAAACGACACTTCGGTAAAACTAGACTTTAGCAACCCAGAAGAAATTCCGTTTGTAACCATACAACTTCCTGTGTACAATGAACTCTATGTTATGGAGCGATTATTAACAAATATCATCAAATTAAAATACCCAAAAGACAAACTAGAAATTCAAGTTTTAGATGATTCTACAGACGAATCTGTTATTTCTACATCGAAGCAAATAAAAGAACTCCAAAAATCTGGAATTGATATTAAACACATCCAAAGAACAAATAGAAAAGGGTTTAAAGCAGGTGCTTTAAAAGAAGGTCTAGAAATAGCTAAAGGAGAATTCATTGCCATTTTTGATGCTGATTTTTTACCTCAAGAGAATTGGTTATTAGAGACTATTCCATATTTTAAAGATACTGAAATTGGTGTAGTACAAACTCGTTGGGGACATATCAACAAAAATTATTCTACCCTCACAAAAATCCAATCTTTTGCGTTGGATGCTCACTTTACTTTAGAACAAGTTGGTAGAAATAGTAAAGGTCATTTTATTAACTTTAATGGAACTGCAGGTGTTTGGCGTAAAACATGTATTTATGATGCTGGAAATTGGGAAGGAGATACCTTAACAGAAGATTTAGACTTAAGTTATCGTGCACAATTAAAAAAATGGAAATTTAAGTACTTGGAAAACATTGTGACGCCAGCAGAATTGCCTGTAATTATTAGTGCGGCAAGGACTCAACAATTTAGATGGAATAAAGGCGGGGCAGAGAATTTTCAAAAAATGGCAAAGCGGGTTATTACTAGCAAAAACATTTCCTTTAAATCTAAAATTCATGGGCTTTTACATTTGCTAAATAGTTCGATGTTTTTAAATGTTTTTATTGTCGCCGTACTAAGTATACCAATGCTTTACATTAAAAATGAGTATGAGCATTTAAAAAACTATTTTTATATGATGAGTTTCTTTCTACTTAGCACAATTATTTTTTTTATTTGTTATTGGTATATGTATAAAAATATTTATGGAAGTGGATTTAAAAATTTCTTTAAGTACATTGCTGCTTTTTTTACATTTTTCTCAATAGCAATGGGGTTTTCCTTACATAATACAATTGCTGTTTTAGAAGGGCATTTCGGGAAGAAAAGTGATTTTATTAGAACCCCAAAATTCAATATAAAAACCCTATCTGATGGTTGGAAAAACAACAAATACATTCGTAAAAAACCCTCTTCAAATGTCATTTTAGAAGGTTTATTATCCTTGTATTTTATCTTTGGCATGTATAGCGCTTTTATTGTTGGAAATCAAGGAGGAGATTTTGGATTATTCCCTTTTCATTTGATGTTGAGTATTGGTTTTGGATATGTTTTCTTTAAATCAATTTTCTCAAAAGCTTAATGATTATAAGCAGAAAAAATACAGAATTTATAATTGTAATAACTATCACAATACTCCTCTATTTTTTCTTTGCTTTTTATCTAGAGAGAGCACAATTTTCAATTTTACTTTTTTTATATATTTCGCTTTTTGCAAGTTCTTTTTACATCCTAAAAAAAGAAAAAGAAAACACGAAGTTACTAACTGGTTTATCCATTTTATTCCGATTATTTTTCTTGTTTTCAATTCCAAATTTATCACAAGATTTTTACCGATTTATTTGGGATGGAAGGATGCTATTCGAAGGGTTAAATCCGTATTTGTATTTGCCAGAAAACTTTATCCATCAGCAAGAATTTCCAATAAACCAAGCAGCAGAATTGTATGAAGGAATGGGAGATTTAAACGGTAGTAATTACACCAATTATCCACCAGTAAATCAATTGAGTTTTTACATTGCTGCCCTTTTTGCTGGCAACAGCATTTTAGGTTCTGTAATTGTGTTTAAACTTCAACTTATTTTTGCGGATATAGGAATTATATACTTCGGAAAAAAATTATTAAAAAAATTACAATTACCAGTTTATCATATTTTTTTATATACTTTAAACCCGTTTATAATAATTGAATTAACAGGAAATATCCATTTTGAACCTTTAATGTTATTCTTTTTAGTTTGGAGTTTGTATTTTCTTTTTAACAACAAATGGGTTTGGTCTGCGATCTTGTTAGCTTGCTCAATTGCTGTTAAATTAATTCCGTTGTTGTTTTTACCGTTGTTTTATCAAAGGTTTGTTAAAAGATCTCTCGACTCCGCTCGAGATGACAAAACGATGTCGGTTCGAGCGGAGTCGAGAACAAAATGGCTTTTGAAATTGATCTTATTTTATGTAATTATAATTTCAACTTCACTCCTCTTTTTCTTGCCTTTTTACAATTCAGAATTGATTGCAAATTATCTTAATTCTGTTGGATTGTGGTTTAGAAGTTTTGAGTTCAATGCCAGTTTTTATTATGTTTTTAGAGAAATTGGATATCTTTTTAGAGGATATAACGAGATTGCTATCATTGGAAAAATTATTCCAATACTGACTATTTTATTTGTTGGGTTTATTACTTTTTTTAGAAAAAACACTCATCCAAAAGAATTAATTACTGCACTACTATTTGGATTGTCTTTTTATTATTTTACCACAACAACCATGCATCCGTGGTATTTAGCCACTTTAATTTTATTGTCTGTTTTTACCAAATACAGGTTCCCAATTGTTTGGAGTTTCGTTATCATTCTTAGTTATGCTGCTTATTCTAATGATGTTTATAAGGAGAACTTAGTTCTTGTAAGTATCGAATATATTACTCTGTATGGTTTTTTATTTTGGGAATTGTTTTTAAAGCCAAAAACGAATTTAAATAACAACGCATCAAAGTTTGTTTAGTGTATTTTTTGTACTTTGTGATATAAATCAATTAGAATGAAGAGACTTACTATAAATGATATTGCAAGTCATTTTAAAGTATCCATATCTACCGTTTCTAAAGCTTTAAATGATAGCTATGAAATTAGCACAAATACGAAAGAAAAAATTCAAAAATTTGCTAAAGAAAATAATTACAGACCTAATTTTAATGCGATAAGTTTAAAGAGTAGAAAAACAAAAACAATCGGAATTATCATACCCAATATGTTAAGTTATTTCTTTGCTCAAGTTTTTAAAGGAGTAGAAAAAGTAGCAAATAAAAAAGGTTATAAAATTATTTCGTGTATTTCTAACGAATCTTTTGAAAAAGAAACTGAAACGTTAGAAATGCTTTCTAACGGAAGTATTGATGGTATTATCTTATCGATAGCAGAAGAAACTGAAATTAAAAAAGACTTTAGTCATTTTAATGAAACATTAAAACAAGGAGTTCCTATTGTAATGTTTGATCGTGTTGCAGATAGTGTAATCTGCGATAAAATTATTGCCAATGATTTTGATGGTGGAGTAAATGCGGTTCAGCACTTATCTAAAACTGGACATAAAAAAATCGCATTTATATCTACATTAAGCCATTTAAATATTGAAAAATTAAGATATCAAGGGTATTTAAAAGGATTAGAAAAAGAAAATATTTCTGTAAATTTAGATTATATCATCAATATTAAAGAAGATGATTATAAAGAATATGAAAATGTTTTAACGCCAATTTTTGAAAATTTAGACATTGATAGTGTTATTGCTACTGATGAAGCTTCTGCAATTGCTGCCATGAAAGTTGCCCTAAAAAAAGGACATAAAGTACCAGATAATTTTTCTGTAATCGCTTTTTCTAACGGAATTTTAGCTAGACACTCTAGCCCAAAACTAACAACGGTTAGCCAACATGGAGAACAAATGGGAGCTACTGCTGCTGAACTTTTAATCAACAAATTAGAAAATAAAAAATTAAAAGAAACTGCAAAAACAATTGTTATAAAAACAGATATTGTAGAAAGAAAATCTACAAAACCATTTCTGTAAATTAATCAAAAGAAACCGTACTCTGGCGTTCTCTATTTACATGAAGCTTTGTCACATCTGGACGCGAATAATGTCCGACAACATCAAAATTTTGTCGCTCTTCCAAGACACGATTAAAATCGAGCGTTTCAATAATTAATCCTTCTTTATTAATCACTGGTTCCACCAGCCATTCTCCGTTTGGAGAAGCAATGCAAGAACCTCCGTTTGCTAAAATTTCTGGAGCATTTTTTAAGATTGCATCAATATGTGGCGTTTCTTTTGGGAAATCTGACTTTGCCATTAAACTAGAAACTGAAATTACAAAAGAACGCGATTCTCTTGCAATAAAACGTGTAATATCTTTGGTATTATGGTCGCTTCCTGGCCAAACTGCAATGTGTAAATTTTCTCCCAAACCGTATAATGCAGTTCTTGGTAACGGCATCCAATTTTCCCAACAATTCAATCCGCCAACTGTAAATTCTTTTAACGGATGTACTTGCAAACCATTTCCATCTCCTGGTGCCCAAGTTAATCGTTCGTCAAAAGTTGGTTGTAATTTTCTGTGGATAGATTTCATTTCTCCATCTTGATTAATATAAACCAAAGATGCATAAATACTATGCCCTCCTCTATTTTCTGCACGTTCCATAATTCCTAAATAGACAGCAATTTTATGCTTTTTTGCCAACTCAATAACTGAATTTAACTCGCCTTTTTCTATAGTGATAGAATTACGAACATAATGTGCGTGGATTTCTTTTTGAACTTTCGAATCCCATTCTGCACCATTTGTGAGCGCAATCCAAAACGGATAACCAGGTAGCAAAGCTTCGCCAAAAACAATGAGTTCACAATTTTCTTTAGCAGCATTCTTTATTGATTTTTCAATCTTTTTGATTGTTTTTTCTTTGTTGAGCCAAACTGGTGAAATTTGTGCCAAAGCTACTTTTAAAAGATTTCTTTCTTGTCCCATTTTAATTGACATTTATAGTTACAACTATACCTTCATTGGCTCTGATATTAAAAACAGTATTGTCTTCAAAAATTAAATACTGTCCTTTAATACCTACTAAATTCCCCGAATAAGAAGTCTCTTTTATCAGGTTCAAACTTTTTGGTTTCTCTGGATATTTGTTTACAGGAAAATTCAAATTCGTTTCTGTATTGTTTTCTATAAAATATTCTTTTGCTTCTTCAGGAATGTATTGCGATAATTTATCTCTCCATTCTACCAAGTTAGCATCTTCAACATCATTCTTCAACATTTTACGCCAATTGGTTTTATCGGCAACAAATTCTTTTAAAGCAACTTCTGTAATTCCTGCTAAATATCTGTTCGGAACCTCTACTATTTCAATCGCTTCATGCGCTCCTTGATCAATCCATCGTGTTGGAACTTGTTGTTTTCTAGTCACTCCTACTTTTACATTACTAGAGTTAGCTAAATACACAATGTGTGGTTTTAACTGAACGCTTTGTTCATATGCCAAATCTCTATCTTCAATTCCTAAATGTGCTTTGCTTAATTCTGGTCGCATAATCCAATCGCCAGCAGTTGGAGTTTCAAAAAAACAACTTTTACAAAACCCTTGCCGATAAATTTCTTTGTTTAATTGACAGTTTAAACATTTATATTTTACAAAAGTTAATTCAATCTTTTTACCCAATAACTGATTCATATTTATAAACTCTGAACCCATTTCTAAATAATATTGAATGGGTTCTAAATTCTCTGTGGGCATTTTTTTTAGTACTCCTTGATATTTCATTCAACAAATTTTGTATTTTTAACTTTTAGTTGTTCAATTGTATATTGATCTTGTAAATTTAATCAAAAGAAAACAAACTAAGAACTTCATTTATGCCTTTCCCTCTAGTAAATTCTATTATTTCTTGGTTTCTCAAAAAAAGAAAACATCAAATAGAGTTGTTTTTAAAATATCCAGTAGATGTTCAAGAAGAGCTCTTATTAAAACTTTTAAGTACTGCTAAAAATACCGAATTTGGTAAAGAATATTATTTTTCTTCTATAAGAGATTACACAGATTTTACAAACACAGTACCTATTCAGCAGTACGAAAGTATAGAACCATTAATAGAGCGTTGCAGAAAAGGGGAGCAAAATTTGTTCTGGCCAACTGCTATAAAATGGTTTGCAAAATCTAGCGGAACGACCAATGCAAAAAGCAAATTTATTCCTGTTAGTGATGAAGTACTAGAATATTGTCATTTAAAAGCAGGTAAAGACATGTTATGTCTCTATATAAACAACAATGAAGACACACAATTATTTACTGGAAAAGGATTAAAATTAGGTGGTAGCTCTGCTATTTATGAAGACAACAATTCGTATTTCGGAGATTTATCAGCAATTATTACAGAAAACCTTCCTTTTTGGGCAGATTTTAGTTCTGCACCAAGTTTAGAAGTTGCCTTAATGAGCGAATGGGAAACCAAAATGGAAGCGATTATTGACGAAACGATTAATGAGAACATTACCAGTTTAGTTGGTGTGCCAAGTTGGATGTTGGTATTACTAAATCGTGTATTAGAAAAAACTGAAAAAAATAATATCTTAGAAGTTTGGCCAAATTTAGAAGTCTATTTTCATGGTGGCGTAAACTTTAATCCGTATCGAGAGCAGTACAAAAAACTAATTCCAAAAAAAGATTTTAAATACTACGAAACATATAACGCATCTGAAGGTTTTTTTGCAATTCAAGATAGAAATGGCTCACTAGAATTATTGTTGATGTTGGATTACGGAATCTTTTATGAATTTATTCCGATGGATGTTTATGATGGAGAAAACTCGAATACAATTCCGTTATCTAAAGTACAAAAAAACACAAACTATGCTGTAGTAATTACCACAAATGGTGGATTGTGGCGTTATTTAGTTGGCGATACTATTAAATTTACTTCTATTAATCCATATCGCATAAAGATTACAGGAAGAACTAAGCATTTTATCAATGTTTTTGGTGAAGAATTGATTATTGAAAATGCAGAAGATGCTTTAAAATTAGCTTGTAAAAAAACCAATGCAGCAATAACTGATTTTACGGTTGCTCCAATTTTTATGCAAGGAAAAGAAAGTGGTGGACATGAATGGATGATTGAATTTAAAAAAGCGCCTAAAAACTTAGAATACTTTACAGAATTATTAGACAATGCATTAAAGTCTATCAACTCAGATTATGAAGCAAAACGGTATCATAATATGACACTGGCTTTACCAAAAATACATATTGCAGAACAAGGGCTATTTTACAATTGGTTAAAGAAAAAAGGAAAATTGGGTGGGCAACATAAAATTCCAAGGTTGTCTAACAAGCGTGATTTTGTAGAAGAGCTATTACAGTTATCTGAGAAGAATTACTCATAAATTAGTTTCTGTTTATATTTCCCGTTCAACAACGTAGTGAATCATTTGCAATAAAGAATCTTTATACGCAGAGCTTGGATAATTTTCTAAAATTACCAACGCCTTATTTTTATATTCATGCATTTTGGTTGTTGTATATTCCATTCCGCCATTTTCTTTAACAAAAGCGATGACTTCTTTTACACGTTTTTTATCTCTATTTCGAGTTTTAACAGAATTTATCAACCACTTTTTATCTTTTTTAGCACAGGTATTTAACGTGTAAATAAGCGGCAATGTCATCTTTTTTTCTTTGATATCAATTCCTGTTGGTTTTCCAATTTTTTCATCAGAATAATCAAATAAATCATCTTTAATTTGAAAAGCGATTCCGATGTATTCTCCAAATTTTCGCATTTCTTGAATAGTCTCTTCACTGGCTCCAACAGATGCTGCTCCGATTCCGCAACAAGCAGATATCAATGTTGCTGTTTTTTGTCTGATAATTTCAAAATACACCTCTTCTGTAATATCTAGCTTTCTGGCTTTTTCAATTTGCAGCAATTCGCCTTCTGCCATTTCTTTTAATGTAATTGAAATGATTTTCAGCAAATCAAAATCATCGTTTTCAATAGAAAACAACATACTTTTTGACAAGAGGTAATCTCCAAAAAGAACTGCAATTTTATTCTTCCAAAGGGCGTTAACAGAGAAGAAACCTCTTCGTCTATTACTATCATCAACAACATCATCATGCACTAAACTAGCTGTATGAATTAACTCTATTAAAGTTGCTCCACGATATGTTTTTTCTTCAAAATTTCCATCAGAAACTGCTTTTGCAACTAAAAAAACAAACATGGGACGCATTTGTTTTCCTTTTCTTCTAATAATAAAATAGGTAATTCTATTAATTAATGGAACTTTTGTAAGCATGGCATCTCTGAATTTAGTTTCAAAGGCTTCCATTTCATATTGGATGGGAAATTTAATTTGCGATATCGCTTTCATCTATGCCGAACGGGTTTCTGTATGAACCATCAAAAGTAAGAAATTAATTAGTGGTAATTGTTAATTTTATATATTTGAAAACAAACTATGATATCATGAAACAGTCAATCTTTTTTATTTATTTCTTGGCCTTAATTAGTCTTACATTTTCTCAAGAAAAAACAACCTCATTTCCAGAAAATGCTGTGGGTATTTACAAAGGGGTTTTACATATTAATGCTTCTGGAAGAACTCAAGAAATACCGATGGAATTTCATCTAAAAAAGACAGATTCTGCACATAAATTCGATTATATTTTGGTGTATAACAAACAACCTAGAAACTACACGTTGATTGTAAAAAATAAAGAAAAAGGAATTTATACTATTGATGAAAATAATGGAATTGTCATTCCTGCAAAATTTGCAAACAAGACATTGTATAGCTTTTTTGAAGTGCAGAAAAACTTTTTAAGTACTCGTTTTGAATTTTCTAAAAACCAGTTAGATTTTGAAATTTTATTTACAGCAACAAAAAACAAAATAACTTCTGGTGGTACGTCAAAAGAAATTCCTAAAGTTTTTGGATTTCCTATTTTAACAATTCAAAAAGCGGTATTAAAAAAAATGGAATAGATTTTTATGACTTGTTCGCTAACTGTCCGCAAGCTGCATCAATATCTTTACCTCGAGAACGGCGCACATTAACAATAATATCATTCATCTCTAAATTAGAAATATAATTATTAATAGCTTGCTTACTTGCTTGTTTAAACTCACCATCTCCAATAGGATTGTACTCAATTAAGTTTACTTTACAAGGAACGTATTTACAGAATTTTACCAACGCATCAACATCTTCTTTTCGGTCGTTTATTTCGCCCCAAACAATATATTCATAGGTAATTCTTCGTTGTGTTTTTTCATACCAATACTCTAATGATTCCCGTAAATCTTCTAACGGAAATGTTGCATTAAATGGCATAATTGATGTTCTAACTTCATCAATTGCAGAATGTAATGAAACGGCTAGATTAAATTTCACTTCATCATCTGCCATTTTTTTTATCATTTTTGGAACTCCCGAAGTAGACACTGTAATTCGTTTAGGAGACATTCCTAACCCTTCTGGTGATGTTATTTTTTCAATAGATTTAATAACATTATTGTAATTCATTAACGGTTCTCCCATGCCCATAAAAACAATATTAGACAATTTGTGGTTGTAATATAATAGGCTTTCTTTATTGATGGCCGCAACTTGGTCATAAATTTCATCAGGATTTAAATTTCGCATCCGTTTTAAACGAGCGGTTGCACAAAATTTACAATCTAAACTACAGCCTACTTGACTAGAGACACAAGCGGTTGTTCTAGTATCTGTAGGAATTAAAACAGACTCTACAATTAGTCCGTCATGTAATCTAACAGCATTTTTAACCGTTCCATCTTTACTTCGTTGCATCGAATCTACCTCAATATGATTGATAACAAAATGTGCTTCCAACATTTCTCTCGTTGCTTTAGACACATTTGTCATTTCATCAAAAGAGTGTGAAGTTTTACTCCACAACCATTCATACACCTGATTACCACGAAAAGATTTGTCGCCATTTGCAACAAAAAATTCTCGTAATTGTTCTTTAGATAACGCGCGTATGTCTTTCTTTTTAGGTTTCATTTGTTACAAAAATACACAAACCTCATAACATATGTTATGAGGTTTGCAATTCTTAAAATAATATATTCTTATATAATCAACATTGCATCTCCATAAGAAGAAAAGTTGTATTTTTCTTTTACTGCTACTTTGTAAGCTTCCATCACAAAATCATAACCACCAAAAGCTGCTGCTTGCATTAATAACGTAGATTTTGATTTGTGAAAGTTTGTAATCATACAGTTTGCAATGCTAAATTCATAAGGAGGAAAAATAAACTTATTTGTCCATCCTTCAAAATTATTCATTTTACCATTTGCAGAAACTGAAGATTCTATTGTACGCATCACAGTAGTTCCAACCGCACAAATTCTTTTTTTATTTGCAAGTGCATCGTTAATTTTTGCTGCAGTTTCAACAGGAATATCGATTTTTTCAGAATCCATTTTATGCTTTGATAAGTCTTCTACTTCAACTGGGCTAAAAGTTCCTAAACCTATGTGAAGTGTAACTTCAGAAAAATCAATTCCTTTAATTTCTAAACGCTTCATTAGGTGTTTAGAAAAATGCAATCCTGCTGCTGGTGCTGCAACAGCTCCTTCATGTTTTGCATAAATAGTCTGAAAACGTTCAGTATCTAATTCTTCTACTTCTCTTTCCATTTCTTTTGGCAAAGGAGTTTGCCCTAATTCTAATAACTTTTCACGAAACTCTTCATAAGATCCATCAAATAAGAAGCGTAATGTTCTACCTCTAGAAGTTGTATTATCAATTACTTCAGCCACTAAACTATCATCTTCTCCAAAAAACAATTTGTTTCCGATTCTAATTTTACGAGCTGGATCAACCAAAACATCCCACAACCTATTTTCTGCATTCAATTCTCTTAATAAAAACACTTCAATACGTGCGCCTGTCTTTTCTTTGTTTCCAAACATTCTTGCAGGAAATACTTTTGTATTGTTTAAAACCATTACATCTCCATCATCAAAATAATCAATCAAATCTTTAAACAATTTATGCTCAATTGTTTGTTCTTTTCTGTTAAGCACCATTAAACGGGCTTCATCTCTATGTTCTGAAGGATATTTAGCTAATAACTCTTCTGGCAAATCAATGTTAAAATGTGATAATTTCATATTGGATTTATTTTTTTATCAATCTTCGAAAATTTTATGCAATAATCTTTATTGATTATGACACCATTACAAGGTTTTTAATAAAATTATTTTCTAAGAATGCTGGCAAATATACAACATCGAGATAGGCGTTGTCAAGTGTTTTGATATTTAATTTATTTCAAATCCAATCTGCTGCAAATCGTTCCAAAATGTTCGGTATGACTTTGTTACCACCTCAGCTTCTAAAATTTCAATTGGAACTTTTATTGCTAAAGGGGCAAAAGCCATGGCCATTCTGTGGTCTTTATATGTTTTGATGGTGCAATTTTTGTTGATTTTTATTCTGGGTTTTAAATGTAAACTATCATTTGTTACATAAATCTCTGCACCTAATTTTGTGAGTTCTTTTTCTAAAGCTACCAATCGGTCTGTCTCTTTAATTTTTAATGTATGTAATCCTGATAAATCACAAGAAAGCCCCAATCCGAAACATGTTACAGCAATTGTTTGTGCAATATCTGGAGCATCCTTTAAGTTTTGAGAAAAAGAAGAAGGTATAAATACCTCTTTTTTTAATATAATCTGTTGTGCATAAAAAGTAGTTTTTACGCCAAAATGCTGATACATTTCTGCCAAACAAGCATCTCCTTGCAGGCTACTTTTATTATACGATGATAATGTGATTTCTGAACCAATATCGCTCAAAGCAACTATGCTATAAAAATAAGATGCCGAACTCCAATCTGACTCAACTATAATGGTTTTTTTTTCTGAAGTTTTCTTTGGATAGACTTTTATTTTTGAGCCCACAAAAGAAGTTTCGATAGCTAGTTGATTCAACAAACTTAGTGTCATGTTAATATATGGTACAGATGTAATTTCTCCAAGCAATTCAATTTCCAAACCATTTGGCAAGCTCGCTGCAATTAATAAAAGTGCAGAGATATATTGGCTGCTCACATTTCCTTCAATTTGAACCATATTTTTATGAACGTTTTTTCCTTTTATTCTAATCGGTGGATATCCTTCTTTATTTTCATATGAAATTTCAGCACCCAAATCTCGCAACGCATTTACCAATATTCCAATAGGTCTATTTTGCATTCTTTTTGATCCAGTGAGCACCACTTCTCTATTTTCTTGAATAGAAAAATAGGCTGTCAAAAATCGCATGGCAGTTCCAGCATGTCCAATATCAATTAAACTTTTTTTACTAGCTAACGCTTTTTTTAAATGCTGAGAATCGTCAGAATCAGAACAATTTTCAATCACTAATCCAGTAACTAATTGTTGTAAAATTAGTAACCTATTAGATTCGCTTTTTGAACCTGAAATAGTAATTTCAGCTTTAAATTTTAAAGGAGGAGTGTTAAAGTAGGTGTTAAATTTTAACTTCAATTGTGTCTATATTTTAATAATTCATATCTTTAAAAACCAAAACTAACCAATCATGAAAAAACTTATACTATTTGTTGTTTTACTTTTAACGACTATTAATTACAAAGTTAACGCACAAAAGAATACCACCAAATTTTCAGAAGAAAATTATAGCGCTATCAAATGGAGAAACATCGGCCCTTTTAGAGGTGGAAGAAGTAGTGCCGTTACTGGAGTAGCAGGAAAAGCTAATTTATTTTATATGGGGGCAACTGGTGGTGGTGTATGGAAAACTACAGACGCAGGAAACTCTTGGTCTAATATTTCTGATGGATTTTTTGGCGGATCTGTAGGTTCTGTTGCAGTAAGTGAATCTGATAACAATGTTATTTATGTTGGAAATGGAGAAGTTACTGTACGAGGAAATGTATCATCTGGTGACGGAATGTGGAAATCTGTAAATGCTGGAAAAACATGGAAAAATATTGGACTACCCAATTCTAGGCATATTCCTAGAGTTCGTGTACATCCAAAAAACTCTGACATTGTTTTCGCAGCTGTACTTGGCGATTTGTATAAATCTACTGATGAGCGTGGTATTTATAAATCTGTAAATGGTGGAGATACTTGGCAAAAAGTATTATTCGCAAACAAAGACGCTGGTGCAGTAGATTTGGTTTTTGACCCAAATAATTCTAGAATTCTATATGCAACTACTTGGAATGTGAGAAGAACTCCTTATAGCTTATCAAGTGGAGGAGAAGGTTCTGCGCTTTGGAAAAGTATTGACGGCGGAGATTCTTGGATAAACATTTCTACTAACGATGGATTACCTGGAGGTATTTGGGGAATAAGCGGTGTTGCCGTTTCTCCTGTAAATTCTGATATTGTTTATGCCTTAATTGAAAACAAAAAAGGAGGCATATACAAATCTTTCGATGCTGGAAAAACCTGGAAACTTATCAACAGTGAAAGAAAATTAAGACAACGTGCATGGTATTATACTCGTTTGTATGCAGATACTCAAGATGAAAATATTTTATATGTATTAAATGTCCGTTATCATAAATCTACCGATGGCGGAAAATCTTTTAAAACATTCAATGCTCCGCATGGAGATCATCATGATTTATGGATTGCTCCCGAAGACAATCAACGTATGATTATTGCTGATGATGGTGGGGCTCAAGTATCTTTTGATGCGGGCATTAATTGGAGTACTTATAACAACCAACCTACCGCTCAATTTTATAGAGTAACGACTGACAATCATTTCCCATATCGTATTTATGGAGCACAACAAGACAATTCTACCGTAAGAATATCTCATCGTACCAATGGTCGGTTTATAACAGAAAAAGACTGGGAAAGTACAGCGGGTGGCGAAAGTGCACACATTGCCGTTGATCCTGCCAATAATGATATTGTATATGGTGGTAGTTATGGTGGTTTTCTAACCAGAGTGAACCATAAAACTGGAGAAGTGAGAGCCGTTAATGTATGGCCAGATGATCCAATGGGGCATGGAGCGGAAGATTTTAAATATCGTTTCCAATGGAATTTCCCAATTCTATTTTCTCCGCATCAAAAAAACAAATTATATGCTGCTTCCAATCATTTGCATGTGTCCTATAACGAAGGGCAGTCTTGGAAAGTTATCAGCCCCGATTTAACTAGAAATGATCCTAAAACATTAAAATCATCTGGCGGACCCATTACTCAAGATAATACAGGTGTAGAGTATTACGGAACCATCTTTGCAGTAGCAGAATCTTCATCAGAAAAAAATCTAATTTGGGCAGGTTCAGATGACGGGCTTGTACATGTTACTAGAGATGGGAAAACTTGGAAAAATGTAACTCCTAAAAAAATGCCAGAATGGATGATGATTAATTCCATTGAAATCAATCCGTTTAAAAATGGAAGTGCCTATATTGTTGGCACACGTTATAAGTTAGGAGACTACAATCCTTATATTTACAAAACGGAAGATTATGGGAAATCCTGGAAATTGATTGTTCAGGGTATCGATAATGAATCGTTTACTAGAACCATGAGAACGGATCCAAAGCGTAAAGGGTTATTATATGCTGGGACAGAAAAAGGCATGTATATTTCTTTTAATGATGGTAAAAATTGGCAACCCTTTAAATTAAATTTACCTATTGTGCCAATTACAGATTTGGCAGTAAAAGATGATAATTTAATTGCGGCTACACAAGGTCGTTCTTTCTGGATTATTGACGATTTAACTCCGTTGCATCAACTCACTACTTCTTCTGCTAAAGAGAAAGTAGTTTTGTACAAACCAAAAGCAAGTTACCAATTGAGTGGTGGAAACGGAAGGGGTTCTAAAACAGATGGAACAAATCATCCAGGAGGCGTTGCTGTTCACTATGTGGTAAAAGACTTTCATAAAAAAGATACCGTAAGCCTTACTTTTTATGATGCACAAAAGAATGTGATTCAGACCTACAGCAATCATCCTAACAAGAAGAAAAAAGAACAAAATCTAAAACTTAAAAAAGGAAGTAATGTGTTTTATTGGAATATGGCATACCCTTCTGCTGAGCGTGTGAAAGGAATGATTTTATGGTGGGCTTCTTTAAGTGGTCCGATAGCGTTACCCGGAAATTACACGGTAGAGTTGACGGCTAACAAAACAACAAAAGCATCCTCTTTTGATATTTTGAAAAATCCTGTATCAGAAACTTCATTAGCAGATATGAAACTACAGTTTAACTTTATTATGGAGATTCGTGATAAAATGACTGAGATTCATAAAGCGCTTAAGAATGTGACAAAAATAAAAAAGCAAATTGGTGCATTAAAGGGTTCTATTGCAGATAAAAAGAAACACAAAGATTTGATTGATTTTGCCAATAAATTGTCTAAAAAATTAACAAAAATTGAAACTACTTTATATCAAACAAAAAGTAAGAGTAATCAAGATCCTTTAAATTTTCCTATTCGTTTGAATAATAAATTGGGGCACTTAAACTCACTTACAAGAATTGGGACTTACAAGCCAACCGATCAAGCAGTTGCTTTTAAAAATGAAATTACCAAGGTAATTGACGTTGAACTTTCTAAGCTTTACAATTTATTTACAGTAGATGTAAAAGCACTCAACAAAAAAGTAAAAGACAGCCAGATTGATTTAATTCAATTAGACAAATAGCTGTTTTCAATTCGAATATAACGAAAACCCCTTCTAAAAATTAGATGGGGTTTTTTAATTGTATATTTAAAATCTATAAAATGTTCTTTCTTTATCAAGGCTATTTTGATATGTTAAAAATTAAAAACCATTTCTACTCAAAAAGACAACAACTTGTTACAATAATTTGACCCCGAGAATTCGGTAAAGTCATCTCTATTTTGTCTTTTTAGCAGCTACCCAAACACCATACACAAAACTAAATATTACTTTAATTGCAAAGAAACGTTCCCATTTTCTATCATTAAAATTAGCTTCCGCTATGGCAGAAAAATCAAAAGAAATAATTTCTTTAAAATTATTAATAAGCAACGTAATTATAACCAATAAAATAAAAAATGGTATGGCTATTTTTAGTGCGTTGATAAAAAATCCTGGTGATTTAAATTTTTCTATTAGTGTCATTATTGAAGTTTTTTATTGCTGTGATGTCTGTCGTGATCACGGTTAGTTTTAAGGTTTAATTTTTTATCGAAAGCCGCTTCTAGATCAATTCCTGTTTGATTTGCCAAACACAGTACTACAAAAAGGACATCGGCGAGCTCTTCTCCTAAATCTATATTTTTGTCACTTTCTTTTTCACTTTGCTCTCCATATCTACGTGCTATAATACGAGCTACTTCTCCAACCTCTTCTGTTAATTGCACCATGTTTGTTAACTCGTTAAAATAACGAACTCCATGATTCTTAATCCAATCGTCAACTTGTTTTTGTGTGGTTTTTATTCCCATTATACATCTACTTTTATAAACAATAATCAAAGATAGGTTTTCTAAAAACAATACATCACTTCAGCATCTCTAAAAAAGTTGTTCTATCAATTTCTCTAGCACCTAAACTTGCCAAATGCTCATTATACACTTGGCAATCTATAGATGTATAGTTATGGTTCTTAACTAAATGTATAAAAGCTAACTTAGAGGTATTACTTTCTTTACTAAACATACTTTCTCCACAAAAAATTCCATTTCCTAAATCAATGCCATACAAACCCCCAACTAATTCCTTGTCATTTTGAGTGGAGTTGAAAAAGCGCCAAACTTCTATAGATATTGCGATTCCTTTTTTATGCAAATTAATATATGCTTTTTCCATTTCATCAGTAATCCAAGTACCAAACTCATCTTTTCTGTTGATATTTTTACAATGATAAATAACTTCTTCAAAAGCTTGATTTTCGGTTAACACAAATTCATTTTTCGTAAAATTTGCTGCATCGATTTAGAAATTTTTAGCTCTTCAGGAAACAAAATCATCCGTTCTGGAGGGCAATACCAAACAATTGGCTCTCCTTCAGAATACCAAGGGAAAATTCCGTTTTTGTAAGCTAAAATTAAGCGTTCTTCAGACAAATCCCCACCCAAAGCAATCACTCCTTCTTCTGAAGCTGTTTCTGGTCTTGGGAATTCGATATGTTGTGTAAGCCAAATCATAAGAGCAAAAATAAAAAAAGCAGCTAAAAAGCTGCTTTTTTTATTTTATTTAAAAGACAAAATTCTAGAAAGGTAAATCATCTGGCTCTGCATCATTGGTCTTAGCAACTGGCTGAAACTGGTCTGCAGGAGGTAAATCTTGCGGAGCTGAAGCTTGAATTCCTTCAATTCTCCATCCTTGAATAGCATTAAAATACTTTGCTACACCTTCTGGATTAATCCATTCTCTACCACGTATATTGATAGATACTTTTACGTCTTGCCCAACTGTATAACTGTTTAACAAATCACATTTATCTTGCACAAACTCAATTAAAATCATTTGTGGGTATTGCTCATCTGTGGTAACAACCAATTCACGTTTTCTAAATCCGCTAGCCCCAAAAGTTTGCTCGGCGTTTATCAATTTAATTTTTCCAATAATTTCCATATTCTTTTCTATTTTATTAAAAGTACTTTCCAAGCACTTTCTACATCATTTGTGTTTAAAAATGCTTTCGCAAATGTATGTTTTTTTGTACTTTCTAACCCAATAAACTGCGGGTTGTCTTTTGCAAAGTTATCAACATTTTCTTGAGTTGGAAGTGCTTGTACGTTCCCGAGCATTCCTAAATCATTTCCTGTTAACATTTTGCTATTTCTAATTGACTCTGATAACGCATCTACCCCAATTCCTAAGGTAGAAATTGGTTTAGGGATTTCGAAAAAACCTTCTTTTGCTCTCGAATAAAAATTACCGCCTGCTCTTGCTACTAAATCTATTTTATGTTGATCAATAGCTCCATTTTCATCTAAAACTGTTTCATCAACATGCAACTTTACAACTTCGCATACAATTAAATTTCCTGCTCCGCCATCTTTTCCAAGGTGTATAACTTCTGTAACTTTACATTCAAATTGTACTGGAGATTCTGCCACTCGAAATGGCCGAATGCTGTCAGATTTTAACATCGTAAAACCTGCTTTTTCGAATTCGTTTACACCTTTCGGGTACTCTGAACTACTCAATGACATTTGATGTACCATATCATAAGTGACCACATTTATAACCACTTCTTTTATTGTTAGTGCATTTTCTAATGTGTGTTTCGTAGTATTTCCATGCACTCTACGAGCTGGAGAAAAAATCATCACTGGAGGATTGGCACTAAACACATTAAAAAAACTAAATGGTGATAAATTCGGATTTCCATCTGCATCAATTGTACTTGCAAAAGCAATAGGTCTTGGCGCAATTGCTCCTAATAAATATCCGTGCAATTTTGGCGTCGATATTTTTTTTGGATCTATAGAAATCATTTTTTTAATTTATTAGAACTGTAAATATACTATCATTTTAAAGAATAAGTTATAAGGTAGAATAGTTTATATTTGAGGAATGAGTTTTTTTAAAAATACATTATGGCTAAAACGAATGGCTATTTTTAGTTCGTTTATTATTGTTTCATTAATTCTTTGGAACACGTATATATTTTTTCAGAAGTTCAAACAAGAAGAACGCGCAAAAGTAGAAAGTTTTGCCGCCGCCATTGAAGAGTTAGCAACAAGAGGCTTGGACGAGAGCATGTCTCTTCCTTTGAAAATAATTGAGCAAACCACAAGTATCCCGCTAATTTTAGTATTAAAAGATGGAACAATCAGAGAGTGGCAAAATTTAGATTCTATAAAAGCAACAAATCCTAAATATGTTGCTGATCAATTGGTAAAGATGAAAAAACAAAATAAGCCAATTGTTATTAATTATTTAGGAGAAACAGAATATGTTTATTATCGAGATTCTGATTTACTCAATAAACTCACTTATTACCCTCTTGCATTAATTTTAATTCTAATCTTATTTTTAACCATTATTTATATGGTGTTTAGTGCTAACAAAATTGCTGAGCAAAATAAATTATGGACAGGAATGGCAAAGGAGACTGCGCATCAAATTGGCACACCTCTTTCTTCTTTATTAGGTTGGATTGCTATTTTAAAAATGGAAAAAGTTGATGACAAGTATGTAGGTGAAATGGAGAAAGACATCCATCGTTTAAACACGATTGCTGACCGATTTTCTAAGATTGGATCTGTACCTGTGTTGAAAAAACAAAACATTAACAAAAGTGCAAAAACTGCATTTGAATATTTACAATCTAGAAGTTCTAAACAAATTAAATTTCATTTTTTTGCCTCAAAAGAGGATGTATTTGCCAACACAAATATAGAACTCTTTGGATGGGTTATCGAAAATCTGATAAAAAATGCCATTGATGCCATGCAAGGAAAAGGCGAGTTAAACTTAACTATCGAAAGTCAGCCAAAAAAAATAAAAATTACAGTTTCTGATACCGGAAAAGGAATTGCAAAAAAACAATTTCAGCAAATTTTTAAACCTGGTTTTACAACAAAAAAACGAGGTTGGGGTTTGGGCTTATCGTTTTCTAAAAGAATTATAGAAGATTACCATAACGGAAAGATTTTCGTACAAAAATCAGAACTTAACAAAGGAACAAGCATTCAGTTGCAGCTAAATAAAGTTTCTTAAAAGTTTGTTGATATTTTTTTTGATAAGGCTATAAATTCTAGTGGTTCCATCGTGATTTTTTTAACAAAATTAATGTCACTTATCTTATTAATCGGAATTAAGTGCACATGTGCGTGTGGCACTTCCAACCCAACAACAGTCATTCCAATTCGTTTACATGGAATTGATTTTTCTAATGCTTTGGCAACTTTATAAGTAAACTTCATCAAACTAGCATACGTTACTTCATCTAAATCAAAAAGTTTATTTACTTCCTTTTTTGGAACAACCAACGTATGTCCTTTTGCATTCGGATTACTATCTAAAAAAGCATAAAAATGGACATCTTCTGCAATTTTATAGGAAGGGATTTCTCCATTAATAATTTTTGTAAAAATACTACTCATATATGCGACATTTAATAGTTCAAAAAAAACACTTTGCTACTAAAATAACTTATCTCGAAATCGCTATAATTTCAAATTTCATTATTCCGTTTGGTACATTTACCTCAGCCATTTCGCCAACTTTTTTACCTAACAACCCTTTACCTATCGGAGAATTTACAGACAATTTACCATTTCTAATATCTGTTTCAGAATCTGCAACTAACGTATAGGAAAACTCCATATTGTTTGCTGTATTTTTAATTTTCACCACAGAGTGAATAAGAATTTTTGATGTATCTAATTGAGATTCATCAATAATACGTGCATTGGCAACGACATTTTTCAATTTAGCAATTTTAAATTCTAAATGTGACTGCTCTTCTTTTGCAGCATGGTATTCTGCATTTTCACTTAAATCTCCTTTATCCCTAGCATCAGCAATCTCTTGAGTAACTTTAGGTCGCTCAACATACTCTAATTGATGTAATTCTTCTTTTAAATTTTTTAACCCTTCGGGTGTATAATATGATATCTCGCTCATCTTCTTATTATTTTATAAAATACAAAATCCCACTTCCGTTTTATTAGAATGAGATTCGTATACAAATATACAAAATATTTGTAACTTGCGCTTGTATTTGCAAAACCCTTTTTTTACCATGAAAAAAATCATCTTCATTTTAGTACTAACTATTTCATTTATTGGCTGTACTGTTGATCCTCAAGAAAATAGTGAATTACCATTTGTATCTGTAAATAAAAATATAGATTTAAATCTGCCTGAATTTATTGACTTAATAGTTCCTGCGGGTTGGGCATACACATCTGGAGGTAATAATGGGATTATAATATACAATACTGGTATTGCCAATTCTACTAATGAATTTAAAGCTTTTGATAGAGCTTGTCCCTTAAAAGATTGTGGTGCTCCTATGGTTTTTAATGGAAGCACAAAATTACAATGTATTTGTGACAGTAGTGAATATAGTATCTTAGATGGTTCTCCTCAAACAAGTGGCGTTAGTGTTTTTGCAAAAGAGTATTTTGTAACTCGAATAAGTCCTACTTTTTTACTAATCACTAATTAATTGCCTTAAACAAAATTGATTGCTGTTTTTTTGGCTACAAATACAATGAGTTTAGCAACGTGAAAAACTACTTTTCTTCCGATTTTAAATTAGGCGTTTTGGGCGGCGGGCAATTAGGGAGAATGTTACTTGCCGAAACTCAAAAATATGATATTTACACAGCCATTTTAGACGCTTCTTCGGATGCTCCTTGTGCACAAATTTGTAATGAATTTCATGTTGGAAATTTATTAGATTTTGATGCCGTTTATAACTTCGGTAAATTAGTTGATGTTTTAACCATAGAAATTGAACATGTAAATATTGATGCGTTATATCAATTGGAAAAAGAAGGATTGAGAATTTATCCGCAACCATCAGTAATTAAAACAATTCAGCACAAAGGAAAACAGAAAGATTTTTTTGTTGAAAATAAAATTCCAACTTCTCCACATCAACGATTTACAACGAAAAGCAAATTAATTGCTGCTTTTGAAAGTAACAAGTTTCAAATTCCTTTTGTATGGAAATCTGCACAATTTGGTTACGACGGAACTGGTGTAAAAGTAGTTCGTACCGAAAACGATATTCAGAATTTAACAGATACAGATTGTATTATTGAGGAATTGATTCCATTTAAAAATGAATTAGCTGTAATTGTTGCAAGAAATGCTGACGGAGAAATTAAAACATATCCTGTGGTAGAAATGGAGTTTCATCCTGAAGAAAATCAAGTAGAATATGTAATTTGTCCAGCGAGAATTGATGATTCTGTGGCAACAAAAGCAAGAGAAATTGCGTTAAAAGTGGCAAAATCTTTTAAACATGTTGGTTTATTAGCTGTAGAACTATTTCAAACAGAAAACGATGAAATTCTGGTCAATGAAGTAGCTCCAAGAACGCATAATTCTGGACATTATAGCATTGAAGCGAGTTATACAAATCAGTTTGAACAGCATCTAAGAACAGTTTTAAACCTTCCTTTAGGAAATACCGATAGCAAAGTTGCCGGAATTATGGTAAATTTGGTTGGTGAAGAAGGTTTTACAGGTGATGTAATCTATGAAAATATTGAAGATGTTTTAAAAATTGATGGCGTAACTCCGCATATTTACGGAAAGAAAACAACAAAACCTTTTCGAAAAATGGGACATGTTACAATTGTAGATACAAATATTGACAACGCAAGAAAAACCGCTCAAAAAGTAAAAGAAACGATTAGAGTGATAAGTAAATAGATTTTGAATTGGTGCAAAAAACGAATATTACAAATTCAAAATCAGAAATGAACTACCGAGAATTTATAGGTAATTGAAAAGCAGAAATTATACCAATAAATCTTTTATAGATTATTTTATCCTTCATGTTAAATTAGTGTTTGATTTTTGTGAAAATCTAAAAAAAAGAAGTAGGTTCAGAATTTAGATAATTTAAAGAATATGCAAAATATTGTTATTTATAAAAAAGAAAATCAAATAAATGTTGAAGTTACTTATGAAAACGAATCTTTATGGTTAAGCTTAAATCAAATTTCAGAGCTTTTTGATAGAGATAAATCTGTTATTTCAAGACATATAAAGAATATATATAAAGAAGAAGAGCTGACTGAATATTCAACTGTTGCAAAAAATGCAACAGTTCAAAAAGAAGGAAAAAGAAAGGTAAACCGTCAAATAGAATTTTATAATCTTGATATAATTTTAGCTGTTGGTTATAGAGTAAGTTCTGCAAAAGGAACACAGTTTAGAATTTGGGCGACCAATATTTTAAAAGAACATCTTACTAAAGGATATTCTATAAATGAAAAGCGTTTAGAACAACTTCAAAAAACAATTCAATTAGCTCAAAGAACTTCTAAACTAACTAATGAAACAAAAGATTTATTAGATATTTTGTCAGATTATTCATCAGCATTAGATATTTTAGACAAATTTGATCATCAAACTTTAACAAAAAACAAAGTTAATACTGCTGTTTCTTACAAAATTGAATATCAAGAAGCAAAGTTTGCGATTCATAAATTAAAAGTGAAATTTGGAGGTTCTAATTTATTTGGAAATGAAAAAGACCAATCTTTTAAAAGTTCTATTGCAACTATTGATCAAACTTTTGATGGAGAAGAATTATACCCAAGTATTGAGGAAAAAGCATCTAATTTGTTATATTTTGTAGTGAAAAACCACTCTTTTACTGATGGAAATAAACGAATTGCTGCTTGGTTATTTATCTGGTATTTAGATAAAAATAATTTTTTATATAAAACAGATGGCTCTAAAAGAATTGAAAATAATACTTTAGTAGCCTTAACTTTAATGATTGCAGAGAGCAATCCAAATGAAAAAGAAATGATGATTAATGTAATTATCAATTTAATAAATTAATTATGGTAGGAATTATAATGGGAAGCGATTCAGATCTTCCAATCATGCAAGAAGCAATTGATGCTTTAGAAAGTTTTGACATTCAAATTGAAGTAGATATTGTTTCTGCACATAGAACTCCAGAAAAATTAGTTACCTATTCTAAAAATGCCCATTTACGTGGAATAAAAGTAATTATTGCTGGTGCTGGTGGCGCTGCTCACTTACCTGGAATGGTTGCTTCTATGAGTCCGTTACCAATAATTGGTGTTCCTGTAAAAAGCAGAAACTCTATTGATGGTTGGGACTCTGTTTTATCCATTTTACAAATGCCTGGCGGAGTACCTGTTGCTACTGTTGCTTTAAATGGTGCAAAAAATGCTGGAATTTTAGCCGCACAAATTATTGGAACTTCTGATAAATGCGTATTAGATAAAATTATTACTTACAAAGAAGGTTTAAAACTAAAAGTAGAACAAGCTTCAGAACGAGTAAGAAAATAAAATTGTCAGTTCGAGTGATTTTATTTTGAGGGAACGAAAAATAAAATTATATAGAGAACACATTAATAAAAAACATCTCGATACAAATTTTCTCATTCTTCGAAAATTCACTCGATGTGACATATAACAAAACTTAAAAATGAATCCATTATTACAACATTTTAATACAGCGCCTTTTTCTAAAATTTCTCCAGAAGATTATAAACCAGCCATAAAAAAAGCAATTGAAGAAACTAAAAAAGAAATAGATAATATTATTTCAAATACAGAAATACCAACTTTTGAAAACACCACAGTTGCGTTGGATTTTACGGGAGAAAAATTAGGTAGAATTACATCTATTTTTTTTAATTTAAATTCAGCTGAAACCAATGATGAAATTCAGAAAATAGCACAAGAAATTTCACCTTGGTTAAGTGATTTCTCTAATGACATCAAACTAAATAAAGAATTATTTAAACGAGTAAAATCTGTTTTTGATCAAAAAGAGAACTTAGATTTATCTGCCGAACAGCAAATGTTGTTAGAAAAACAGTACAAAGGTTTTGCTAGAAATGGCGCAAATTTATCCAAAGAAAAAAAATCTAAATTGCGAAAAATTGATGCTGAATTATCAAAATTATCATTGCAATTTGGCGAAAATGTATTGGAAGAAACCAATGCTTTTCAAATGCATTTAACTAACGAAAATGAAATTGCTGGTTTGCCAGAAAGTGTTAGAGAAGCAGCACATCAACTTGCAAAAGAGAATGAAAAAGAGGGTTGGATTTTTACCTTAGATTATCCAAGTTATATTCCTTTTATGACCTATGCTGACAATCGTGAATTGCGAAAAAAATTAGCAATTGCAGCTGGGAAAAAAGCATTTCAAAACAATGAATTTAATAACGAAAAAATTGTTTTAAATATTGTAAATCTTCGTTACAAAAGAGCAAATTTATTGGGTTATAAAACGCATGCGGATTTTGTGTTGGAAGAACGCATGGCAGAAACCCCAGAAAAAGTAATCACTTTTTCAAATGATTTATTAGCCAAAGCAAAACCTGCTGCTCAAAAAGAATTTGATGAGTTAGAATCGTTTGCAAAAAAACTAGACGGAATTGATCAACTGCAAAAATGGGATGGCGTTTATTATGCAGAAAAACTAAAGAAAGAACGTTTTAATTTAGATCAAGAAATCTTAAAACCATATTTCAAATTAGAAAATGTAATTAATGGTGTTTTTGAGGTTGCAAATCGTTTGTATGATTTAAAATTTGAAGAGGTTTTTAACATCGATACATATCACGAAGATGTTAAGACTTACAATGTAACTGACGCAAAAGGCAACTTTATTGCTGTTTTTTATGCTGATTTTCATCCAAGGAAAGGAAAGCGAAATGGCGCGTGGATGACTTCTTACAAACCACAACAAATTAAAAACAGAATTAACGAAAGACCACACGTTTCTATTGTATGCAATTTTACCAAACCTACTAAAACAAAACCTTCTTTGTTAACTTTTAATGAAGTAACAACGTTGTTTCACGAATTTGGTCACGCATTACACGGAATGTTAGCAAATACAACGTATAATAGTTTATCTGGAACTTCAGTTTCTTGGGATTTTGTAGAGTTACCAAGTCAAGTTTTAGAAAATTGGTGTTACGAAAAAGAAGCGTTAGAACTTTTTGCCAAACATTATGAAACTGGAAAAATAATTCCGATGGAATACATAAAAAAAATTAAAGAATCTGCTAGTTTCCATGAAGGAATGCAAACACTTCGTCAGTTAAGTTTTGGCTTGTTAGACATGAGTTGGCACAGCGAAAATCCATCAGAAATAAAAAGTATAAAAGAGTTTGAAAATACTGCTTTTTCAGAAACAAAATTATATCCTGATGTTGCAGAAAATTGTATGAGTACAGCATTTTCTCATATTTTTCAAGGCGGATATTCTGCCGGGTATTATTCCTACAAATGGGCAGAAGTATTGGATGCTGATGCTTTTGAATATTTCTTAGAAAAAGGAATTTTTAATAAAGAAGTTGCTATAAAATTCAAAGAAAATGTCTTATCAAAAGGCGGCACAGAAAAACCTATGGAATTGTACAAACGTTTTAGAGGAAAAGAACCAAAACCAGATGCTTTATTAAAAAGAGCAGGCTTACTTTAGAACAGATTAATTAACAATTTTTTTACTGAAATCGGTTTTTCATTCATTATTTTTGATTTATGAGAAATCGATTTTTGCTTTTATTCCTTTTTATTTGCGGTTCATTATTTTCGCAAAAAAAAATTATTAGAGGAACTGTTTATAATGAAAAAGGGGCTTTTCAAGATGTTGCTGTTTACTTTAATAATACAATGATTGGAACAGCAACCAATAAAAAAGGAGAATTTTCAATTCCTGTAATAGAGGGAAATCACCAATTAATTGTTTCTTTTTTAGGCTTTAAAACGATTACTTACAATTTAGATACAAAAACGTATAGAAAGCCTTTAGTTTTTGCATTGGTTGAAGATGAAAACATGTTAGATGAAATCATTATTGGTAAGACAAAATATGATGATGATTGGAAATATAACTTAACTCGTTTTAAACAAGAATTTATAGGAAGAACAGAGTTGGCAAAAGATTGCGAAATCCTAAACCCAAAAGTTTTATATTTTGAATATGAGGCAGAGAAAAAGAAGCTAACCGCCTTTGCAAGAGCTCCATTGAAGATCAGAAATAAGGGTTTAGGCTATAAGATAACTTACGATCTAAAACAGTTTATTATTGAAGGAAACCGAGTTGAATATTTAGGTTTTTCTAAATATGAAAACTTAAAAGGAAACAAAAGAAAACAGCGTAAATGGGAAAAAAATAGACTAAAAGCATACAATGGTTCGGCAACTCATTTTTACAAAACATTGTTAAATAAATCTACTTACAAAGAAGGTTTTATAGTGAATCAGTTTAAACGAATTCCAAACCAGGAAAGACCAACAGAAAAAGAAATTAAAAAAGCAAGAGAATTGGTAAGGCTCTCGAAATCTATGATTAATTTCTCTAAAAAAATTGATGCTCCGATTACAGCAGTAGATTCGGCTTTATTGGTATTAAGAAAAGTAAGATTACCGAAATTTAAAGATTATCTATATAGAACAAAAGTTCCTGGAGATAGTTTAATCAGTATAAAAAGTGGATTTCCTTATCTCGATTTCAAAAATAATTTAAGCGTTATTTACACAAAAGAGAAAGAAGAAAAAGGTTTTATTTTAAGAAATATGTTTAGTAAGAAGAGAAATCCTTTACAACAAACATCTTCTTTAATTCCTTTGTCAATTCCAACAATGTTAAACAAAAGAGGTTTGCTACTAAATCCTTTAGATATGATTTTTGAAGGATATTGGTCCTATGAAAAATTTGCAGATTCTTTACCTTTAGATTATGAACCACATCTTGATGAAGATTAGCTTTAATTATTCTTAGCTTCAATCCATTTACTCATATATTTTGTAGCTTGCAAAGTTTGATGCTGTAATAAACTTCCTAAAAAATTAGTTGTTCTGTGTTCTTTTAACTGATTTTGAACTGCTGACATTTTCTTAACAAAAGGAGTTTTTAATTGTTTTTTATCATATAATTGATTGATAATTTCAACGCCGTTTTGTTGCTTTTCTTTCCAAAGTTTAGCATCAGTATATAATGCAATTGCTTTTTCTGCAAAAACGGTAAAATCATCTTCTACAAAACCATTCCAAGGTAAATTGTCATGCATTCCTTCAGCTCCAATACTTGTTGTTACACTTGGCGCACCGCATTGCATTGCTTCTGTTAATTTTCCTTTTATTCCTGCTCCAAATCGTAAAGGTGCCAATACTATTCTATTATTTTGAACTATTTCTTTTGGATTCGCTGTGTAGCCTTTTATTATAAACCCTTCCTTTTTATTGTGCAACTCTAAAATTTGCTGCGTTGTGTAAGCTCCATAAATGTGTAGTTCTGCTTTTGGCAGTACTTCTCTGATTTGTTTCCAAATTGTTTTTTTCAGCAACAAAACAGCATCGACATTTGGTGCGTGTAAAAAATTACCAATAAATGTAAAATGATTTCGGTATTG
>Ga0316205_10001111_pt1 | contig 37261 bp, 23 predicted proteins | sample 3monthpyrite_MG_FD_204941 | JGI IMG/M metagenome (GOLD analysis project Ga0316205, IMG submission 204941) | Microbial mat bacterial communities from mineral coupon in-situ incubated in ocean water Damariscotta River, Maine, United States -... | ecosystem: Environmental > Aquatic > Marine >...
CATGCTTTTAACTTATTGATTTATCAGTAAATAGAACCGATGTTGCAACAATGGATTTGAAGAAATGAACAACAGGTTCAAAAATATGTTTAGAGCCCTATCGCTGCTTTTTATAAGTCTAATTATTAGCCATTCGGCTTTAGCAGATCAGCTTAAAATAATTACCCGGATACAGAAGCTTGAAAATAGCTACAAAACCTTGTCAACAGAGTTTTATGCGGATGTAAAAAGCTATTCAATTTCAAGTAAGAAAGAATTTACGGATATTGATGAACTTCTGCTTACTGTAAATAAGCTAAATGATTCAAATCAATCAATATCTGCCATTCAGTTAATCTACTTTAATATTCAAACGGTAATGGAAAATATCGATACTAAAGCCGTTTTCCAGATAGTTGAATTATTGTTAGATAAAAATGAATGGAAACTGGCTAATACACTTTTCAAAAAAATTAAAGATGAAGGTGATAAGTCTCTATTAGCAACTATACAGTTTAAATTTGCTATATATCATGCACAGAGAAATGAGTGGGCACAGGTAAATAAACTACTCGACGGATTTATTGCTGAGCTTTCAGATGAGAATGCAGCCTATGCCCTTTTGTTAAATGGCTCGGCATTGCAGCATCTAAAAAAACATCGCCAGGCTGTAGAAAACTATAAAAAAGTTAAACCTACATCTCAGTATTATAGTTATGCTCAATTAAACACGGCGATAGCAAATATCAGGCAAGGCTGGTGGACCGATGCGCAAACAAAAATAAAGGATTTGATTGTTCAATATAATAAAACCAATGAAGATGAGTTAACTAATCGCCTTTATCTTGTTTTGGGATATGCCCTGTTACAACGCGAATATTATCGTGATGCAAGAGAATCATTCAGGAATATTGGTTTAGAAAGTCGTTATACCAATAGAGCATTATTAGGGATTGGTCTTACAGCCACCAGTCAGGGAGACTTTGTTGGTGGACTTAATGCGCTTACTATATTAAAAAATAAAAAAACATCGGATCTGTCAGTTGATGAGTCATACCTGCTTGTTCCCTATGTGTATGAGAAACTTCAACAAGAGTTGACGGTTACAACCACCTATACAGAGGCGATGAACTATTACCAGCGACGTACAGCTAATCTGGAAAATATTTCAAATAGTCGCTCTGATTTTAATAAGTTACTCTTTAATCCTAATACATCCAGTTTTATTATTGAGAACAATAATTTTGACTATACAAACAGATACCCTGATTCATTTATAAAAAACTATAAACGACTTGTTGAGTTCAAATCTGTAAGCAAGAGCAAAAAGTTACAGGGTAAGATAAATAAATTAATAAAACGTTTTGATATGACTTATCAACAGGTAGTCGCTGATTTAGCTAACCAGAGAATAGAATACTTAAAAAGTTACCTTAATCAGTCAAGGTATGGTCTGGCTCGTTTATATGACAATACTAAAGAGACCAATAATTAATATGTTTAAGAAAATCAGTTCAAAATGGAGTTTTTTATTTGTTTGCGTGAGTCTGTTATCAGCGTGTATGTCTGAGGATAAACCTGCTAGCCTGGCTGATCTTGATGTGACAACGGGGCAAGCATCAAAAAATAAAGTTTTTATCAAACCTAAGTCTGAAGAAGAAATTAGAAAAGCTTATACAAATTATTTAAATAACGCAGGTGAAGACGATAATACACGCCTGGAAGCATTAAGCAGACTTGCAGAGCTTGAATTTAGTTATAGTGACAAACTATTGCAACAACAGGAAAGTTTGAGTGCAGATGAAAAAGAGGCGTTTGATGATAAGCGTTATAATGATCGATTAGATAAAACAATTAAACTGCTAAGTACATCACTTAGAGATTACCCCAAGTCAAAAAATAACGATACCCTCCTCTATCAAATCGCTAAGGCATATGATCAGCGAGGAGATCATCAGCAATCAGTTGATGCCTTAACTCAATTGTCTGAAAAATATCCTAAAAGTCCATTTTATGCTGAAGCTCAGTTTCGAATAGCAGAAGATGCTTTTTCGTATCGCGATTACAGTACGGCTGAGTTTTCATATACTGAAGCTATTATTGCCAAAGATAATGATGTGTTCTATGAGAAATCATTATTCAAACGAGGCTGGGCCAGATTTAAACAACAATACTATACAGATGCGGTAGATGATTTTTTAAAGGCTGTACTGGAGCATGAGTTTGATGAGTTTGAAAAATTAAATAAATCAGAACGCGAACAGTTTGATGAATACTTCAGAGCAGTCGGTCTGGCGTTTTCTTATTTGGGTGGAGCAGAGCCACTACATGAATACTTTAAAGATCAGCCTGACTTTATTTACACGTATCATACATACTCTATGGTTGCTGAGATTTACCTGAAGCAGGAACGTTACTCCGATGCCGTCGATACACACCAACAGTTTATTAAGTTTTATCCAGAATCTAACAATATCCCCTACTCTCACTTAAAAATTATCGATATCTGGAAGAATAGCGGGTTTACAAATAAGGTTTATGGAGCGATTGAAAAGTTCTATTTACAATATAACCCTTCAAGTAAATACTGGAAAAATCAGAATGAAAATTCAAGTATAAACAGAGCTATCAGACGATCATTAAAAGAGTATGTGGTTTTAATGACGGGCTATTATCATAATAAATATCAAAAATCGATCAAAAATGCTGACTATAAATCGACAGAACTCTGGTATAAAAGATATCTGAAGCATTACAGTGCTTATGCGCAAAAAGACAATGTTTATTTCTTATATGCGGAACTGCTGTCGCAGAAAAATAATTACAATGAAGCTTTAAAATATTATGAATTAGCGGCATATGACAATGATTTGATCATCCATAAAAAAGCGGCTTACGCATCAATTATAGTCAGTGATAAATTATTATCTAAAGATATAAAGAATAAAGCATTTCTTAATAAACATATTTCTTATGCTTTAAAGTACTCACAGAAGTACCCTGCTGATAAACAAACACATAAAATTATATTGCATGCTGCTGAATTAGCATATAAAGCGTCCGAATACAAAACGACGATTGAACTGGCTGATATCTTAATCACGAATAGTAAGCGTAAAAATACATCTTATATAAGTGGTCTAAAAGCAGAATCTTATTTCAAGCTTAAAGAGTATGCAGAAGCTGAGTCACTTTATAAGCAATTATCTAAAACACCGGGCATTAGTAGAAAAGATAAAACGAAATTCACAGATAAACTGGCGCTGTCAATTTACAAGCAAGGTGAAGTCGCATTAAAGAACAAAGAAACACCTCAGGCGATAGAACATTATTCACGTATATCATTAGTTGCGATGGGCTCAACAATCGCCGCTACGGGCCTGTACGATGCGATAGCGCTTAATATGCAGCATAAACAATGGAAGAGTGCCATATCTGATATAAAGCGTTTTCAGAAAATTTATCCTGGAAGTAAACACCAGGCTGATGTGTCTAAAAAGTTATCTGTAGCTTACCTGAGTTCAAATCAGGGTATAAAAGCCGCAGCTGAGTTTGAAAAGATATCATCAATGGGCGGTGATCTGGCAATCAAGTCAGCAGCTTTATGGCAAGCAGCTGAATTATACGAAGAAAAGAATAAAACAAATGATGCTATCCGTTCATACGAAGAGTATGCACGTAAGTTTAAGAAGCCCTACCCTCAATACCTTGAGTCTATGAATAAATTGACTGAGTTGTATGATAAAAAGGGAGCTACTAGTAAAGCTAATAAATGGCGCAAGAATATTATTAAAGCTGATAAAAAGGCGCTTAATAATGTTAAATCAGACAGAACGCGTTACATAACATCTTTTTCAAATATAGGTCTGGCGAGAAGCGAAAAAGCACGATTTGATAAGATTAGATTGTCACTACCATTAAAACGTAGCTTGAAGAAGAAAAAAGGCGCAATGCAGAGTGCAGTCAAATATTATGGAAATGCATCTAAATATAAGATTTATGAAGCAGCGACAGAAGCAACTTATTCGATTGCATTAATATACAAAGATTTTAGCATCTCATTACTTGAATCAGACCGGCCTACTAAACTTAATGCTGAAGAACTAGATCAATATGAGATTTTACTGGAAGATCAGGCATTTCCTTTTGAAGATAAGTCTATTGAGTTTTTTGAGATCAACCTGACCAGAGTTAAAGATGGTCATTATAATCAATGGATTAAAAAAAGTCATGATCAGCTAATTGCATTATTTCCTACAAGATATAACAGAAAACCAAAAGTGGATGGCTATATAAATGTGCTTCATTAAAAACTGTTTCAGAAATGCTAATAAACTGATTCTGAAGCATCCAGCTTTAATTTTATCTGTCTTTTTACTATCATCCTGTGCTCAGGAAAATATTAAGACACCTGATACTGGAATGGGTGTAACTGAGGAAACTGAACAAAGCAAATCTGTGTCTAGTAGTGATAAGGCAAAATATCGTGATGGTATTACAGCCTTGTATAATAATGACTTATCTAAGGCGCAGCGTATATTCACTGAGTTTGTGCGTAATAAACCGCAGCTTGCAGGAGCTTACTCAAATCTTGCACTGGTATACTTTAAAAATAAAGAGTTTGATAAATCTTTAAAGCAGCTTAACAAAGCATTAGAGCTTAACCCGAAACAGGCGCAGGCCTATAATTTGCGTGCTCAGTTGTATGTTGAAGATGGGAAAATACATGAAGCTAAAGCTGATTATTTAAAAGCTATTGAATATAAACCCAAATATACAAATGCACAATATAACCTGGCTTTGCTTTATGATGTTTATTTACAGGAAATAAACCTGGCTATAAAACATTACAAAATTTATATGTCTTTAATTAAAGAACCTGATGAAGCAACTAAAGAATGGATAAGACATTTAGAAGGTACATTAAAAGATGTTTAAACGTTTTATTTTAATATTTATCTTTTCTTTAGTGTCTTCTACAGCCATTGCAGAAGACAAGATAGAGCTTCGAACAACCACAATTAAAGGTAATAAAGAATTACCTAAGATACTTTATGTTGTGCCCTGGAAAGATATAAAAAGAAGTAAGAAGGCTGAACGTAAGTTAGTATTACATAGCCTGTTTGGCGACTTATTTGATCCTGTATTACCAAAGCAGATAAAATAAGTTGATTAATTATCAAATATTTTTTTATTTAATGCATTAGATGTCAATCAAACATTCTCTACCTGCTTTCTAAATCTTCATCATTACCAATATATTTTCATTTTATAGGCACGGTATTTTATAAACGAGTGATGATTTAGTAATTATGTCTTTAATTTAATTCATTAGAGCAGTAATAGTTGACGTCCTGTTATATTTCTACTGAACAAAGCATTTTGTATTTGCTCAAGTCGAAACAAAGGGTGTGAGCCCTTTGATTCTGAGAAATAGCTGACATAAATTATCTCAATTTTATGGAGATAAGGCACCGCCTTCTATAAAGTAGTTGAATGTATTTCCTGTGTATTGTGTATCCGATACTGGCCAGGTTGCTGGGAAAGCATTGGCAAAAGTGTGACTAATGTAATGAATATCTTCACTACCGCTTAAATCCCGTGATGACGACTGGACCGCATCATATACACCCATAAGCCAATAGTCACCTGCAGCAATGCGAGTACTACTTGTTGTAGAAATTGTATTCTTGCCCGCGCTTGTTGCAAAGCTTGCTGTACTCATAAGTAGAGTACCAGGTCGTCCTGAATCGTCACTGTAAAGTGCAAACTTGGCATTAGAATCTGCCGTAATAAACCAGTTTCCCAATGAAGAAACAGACATGCTGGCATCTACAGTTATCTGGTGACCAAGCAGGAAATTTGCTCCAAAACTAGCTGTATCAGGTAGCTGTGTGTCCGCACCATAGGTTACTGGATAAAGCCCATGTGCATTGACTGTGGAGTTTCCGAGATGCATTGCAATACTAGCATAGCCATCAAATGCTATACCTGAAGGGTAGTATCCTCCACCAAAACTATATGACTGTAAACTCGTTACCGTACCCGATGGAATTGTCGCTGATGATACTGAATTAGTGCCAGACGAGTTTGCTATAAACAGTTGCCTCCCCGTATTATCAATTTCGAGACCATCTGGGCCATTTATACCCGTTATAGCAAAATCTGTAAGGGTGCCATCAGAGGCTAAAGTTACTACTTTGTCACCGTTATAATCAGCTATGTACAATGTACCATCACTGCCGAAAACCAGGTCTGATGGTACACTTCCAATATTTGCAATGCTTTGCAGCGTTGGACTTGTTAACGACTGATCTAGTGCGTAGACATTATCATCACTGCTGGCAATGATAAGTTGACCAGCAAAAATTCCATAGCTAGCTGGTGCTATTACGATAGAATTTACATCTGCCGTACCAATATTAATCAGAAGTGATGATGCACCTGTATCAGGGTTGATTTCATATATATTTCCTAACACATTGCCAGATCCAGCATATAACCGGTTTCGAACTGTATCTTCAGCTACAGATATTGGATGAGAACCTGTGATATTAGTTACCACACTACTTGTGCATGTAGCGCGTGCTATGCGTAAAATTTCATCAGAAGATGCATTTGGAACTAAAAGATCACCGTTAGCAGTAAAAACGATATCACCATAGCTTTCTGAAACGGCTAATGGCAAACAGGAGGTATCCATAACCGGTAAAGCAACCGGCTGCGCTACGATTTGATTGGAAGATACATGCATAAGCAGCATCCCATTAGAATCATATGCAAGGCCCGTTGTTCCAAAACCGCCTCCAAAATTCATTGTTCTCAGTGGTGTTAATGTGCCTGACGGGATTGCAGCTTCATATAATGTTGCCGGGGCCCCACTTGCTGCTATAAATAGACGGGATGCTACAACATCAACTTCCAACCCCTCAGGACTATTGAGTCCGGTTACGAAGTCAGTCAGTGTTCCATCAGCCGCTACAGTCACTACTTTGTTGCCATTATAATCTGTCACATACAAGCTACCATCAGCACCGAACACCATATCTGACACTGTTGAGCCTGATACAGTTGCTATTAGAACAGGTGTTGGGCTAGCTTGAGATTGATCAATGGCTAAAACCTCACCCGATGAGGTACCTGCAATTAACTGTCCTGCGAAACTTCCGTAATTAGAAGGGGCACGAACAAGACTATTTATATAACCAGATCCAGTACTAACTAACGTGGTTGAAGTTCCATTATCTGGGTCTATGTCATAAATGACACCTGTTGTAGAGCCTGCATAAACCTTGTTTCTAATCTTGTCTTCTACAACTGAAATCATGTTATCAGCAGGATTTGAAAGTGTTGTTACATCACAACTTATTGGGTTTAATACACGAATTGACATACCACTATTTTCTGCAATTAATAAATTACCATCATAATCAAATGCCATATCACCATAGCTATGTGTTACATCAAATGGAAAACAATGTATTGGGAAGGCAGGTTGACCATGTGGATTTTTACCCGCAGCCAGCTCCGCTACATTGTTGATACCATCACCATCTGTATCATGTGAGTCAAAATCATAATCGGCGGCTACAAAACTGAGGCTTCCTGAACCAGAGGATAAATCTACTGTGTTGGTTGCGGTAGCCAGAACAATAGTGCCAGTGCTATCAGTATATTCATAGGTGATAGTTACTGTGTGTGATGCCAGGCTAAGGTTAGGTATAGACGCTGAGGCCGAACCAGCACCAGTTGGATCAATGGTCATTTCAATTCTTGCACCACCATCGACGCTCACATAAGCTCTCAGAGTATTACCACCTGGTAAGGTGAGTTTGTGTAAATCTCCGGGCACTTCAGATGTGGTATTGTTTGTTGCTTTAGTATCAGTATTATTACTATCACAAGCTGAAATGGCGCTTAACAATGCGAGACTAATAAAAATTTTTACTGCATGTATAATAAATTGGTTATTCATGTGTAGCTCCACTACGTCACAATTCCTGGTTAAGTATGATTTTGTTATGCCAGTAATAAACTATGGGGAAACGGGCTCTGCCGAGTTAATTGATAATGTAGCAGTAGGTGTTGTTCCACCACCACCGCCACCACTGGCCGCTGCACCTATAACCACAGCGCCTAAACCAATCCATACCCATTTACTAATGCCTTCATCATCTTCTTTAGAAGGTTCTGGTATCTTGTCTGTGCTAGTGGTTGCAACTACGGCCGCACTACCCGCTACAGTTTTTACACTTAGAGGTGAGAATGAATAGCCATGTAAGAGAGAGTTACCTGCATTATCCAGTGCTTGAACATAATACTCTATGCCAGGAGGCTTAATTTGTTTCGGACTAATTGTTGCCGTGTAATCATCGCTGCCTTTTATGTTCTGCATGGTCTGGCTTTTATATTTTTCAGTGCCAATGATGCGATAGAAAACAATAACCTGTTTAACAGCCGTATCATCTTTAACTGTGACGGTTATTGTGTGGCTCTTATTGGTATCGATAGTATCGGTATATTTTTCCTGAGTGATGGTTGGTGCTTCTACATCAACGGCAGGCAATGAAAGCTGAGCAGCCCTTAACAGAGGTGAAAACGCAAGTGCGTAAGAAATAAAGACAACAACGCTTCGACATAAGATATTTTTAATCATTTTTTCCCTACCTATTAATATACACTAATTTCCATTTTCCGTAATTAAACGAAGGTCACTTCTATGTGTGATTTTATTTAGTCATAAATAAAAAAAACTGTCAAGCTACAAAAATTGAGATTTATCAAATAATAACTTTTTCAAAATATTACCAATTACCAATATACCTTTAGTTGATTTTTACGGTTATAACGTACTGTTATATCAAACTTATTCCAGTTGCCCGGCAAAGAATGACTATTTACTTTTTTACCATTTTTATCAATCAAATCAGTTATATCTATATGTGCACTGGCTTTGTTTTCTCTAGAAATAAACTGCAATTTTGAAACCTTAATTTTAAAACTCTTATATTCTTTAAATAACTGATCGATAAACTGGGTACGACCGGGTACTAATTTACTCATGCGTATTAATTTATTTTTATTGCGTGCCTGAAATACAGATTTAAATTCACCAATAATTTTACTTACTTTTTCTATATTGAGTTTCTTAGGTAACTGCTTTACTGGTTTCTTTTTTATAGAGGGGGGTGCTACTTTTACACGTCTCTTTTGTTGTTTAGTTTTTAGGCGTGCTTGCATGTTTCTAATATCTGAAGAAGAGACAGATATTTTCTGCATTACCCCAATATCCCGTTCAGCATTTGATAGCTGTGAGAGAGACATATGCTTATTAAACAAGTCTTTATAATGGTTTTGTATGGTTTTAATTCCAGCTAAAGCCCGTTTATTGTCAGGCTCCTGATTGAGAACTTCACTATATGTATTAAAGGCATTTTTACTTTCCGGGGTGGTATAGTTATGGTTATTAATGTGTGTCTCTGCTTCTGATAACCAAGCCTCAATTTGTGATTTTTTAATTGTAATAGCAGTAAGCTGATCCTGAAGAAATTTTGCATCTAATGACTGAGCATTGACTGGTTTTAACTGAGTTAGATAATTTTGAGCAATAGTATATTCTTTATTATCATATGCTGATTTAGCTAACCGAATCAGTTGGTCTTCTATTTCTCTTATGCCTTTTTTAGCCTGCTGGTTTTCTGCATCCTGCTTTAGTATTTGTTGATAATAATAAAATGCATTATCTTCACTGGGTGATGTGTAATTTTTCTGCGTATACGATATCTTAGCCAGTTTTAAGTTTTTCTTTAATGTTTTTGCTTTTGAATTATCTAAGGTTTGCTGAGTTTGTTGAACCTGTTGTGTCTCTTTAGTTTGCAGGGCCCGTAATTTAGCTGTCTGATCATCTGTTGTTGACGAGTCACCCAGTATCCAGCTTAATAAAATGACAAAAAATACAAGCGGAATACTTAATGCTAAAATGGGTAACCAGGGCTTCTCAGGATTTGGCCATGTTAGGCCTAAGCGGGTAAGCAAGCTTATATTATTATTAGGTAGGTTATTTTCGTCATTACCCTGAACAAAGCTTTTCTCACCCCCTGTTCTTCTGGGTCTAATAACAGTAGTGCCGTTGTTCCCAATATCCTCGCTGGCTTTAGCTTTAGCCAAGGGTTCATTCTGGCCTGGTGACCTATCTGTATCATTAAACTCTGTCGAAGTATGACTGCTCGCTGACCTTTTACCATGAGCATCAACCAGCCCCATAGTTCCAGTGTCCCGAGAAATCCCTGTATGGTATCCAAGCTCAGTATCTGACCAGGAAAGCTCAGTATGCTCAATTTCAGGTGGGTTAAGCATATATTCGGGTAATTGGGGGGCTTCTCTTTTACCCAACAGCATCTCAGCCCAGTTCAAAATATTTCTGGGTCTTTCTTCAATCTTGAACATTAGGGCTTTATCTACTGCCAGTAGAAAGTTATCTGAATAGTCGCCTTTTGCGAGAATTGAAACAGGCTCGTAGGTATCAATTCCTTTTTCCAGAAAACTGCCACCTCTGAACAAGGCATCAACGGGCTTTTTACCTGTAATACCAAAATATATACTGGCTCCCAGAGAATAGATATCTGTCCAGGGGCCCTGCTTGCCAGAGCCTTCGTTATATTGCTCATAAGGCGCATATCCAAACGTAACCAGACTGGTCAGGGCTTTTGTTTTACCACCCATAGACTGACGTGCTGAGCCAAAATCTAGTAGTAAGGGTGAATTGTTATCACAGATATATATGTTTGCGGGTTTAATATCCCGGTGTATAAATCCAGCATTATGTACCAGAGACAATCCATCCATAATAGGTATAAAAGTATCTAGTAGTCGTTCTTCAGAGAAAGTAGGTTCTTTTTTATATATTTTTGACAGGTCCCTGCCCTGTGCGTATTCCATTACCATATAAGCAGTGTTATTTTCTTCAAAAACACTCTGTACACGGACAATATTGGGATGATTGAATTTTGCCAGGGTACGCGCTTCTGCGATGAATCGCTCCAGGCCCCAGTCATAGAGTTTCTTTTGTTCGCCGGTTTTAGGATGTACAGTGCTATCGGACTCACGTGAAGCGAAGTCTTCAGGCATGAATTCTTTAATCGCGACATCACGATCAAGATTTGTATCATGGGCAAGATAGGTAATGCCAAAACCACCACGACCAATTACTTTTATGATTTCATACCAATGAAGTAAATAGCCATCTTCAAGTGAGTTTTTACGCTTTTTAAGTTCCATCCCGTAGTTCAGTATCTACAGCGATTACTATGATATTGAGAGTTATCATAAAACTACGCCTGCATAACTGCCTTTTCCTTATGTCATTTAAGTAAACCATAATACTGCTGGTATTAATTTTATAACCTGCTTTTTTCAGGGTACCTTACATTTAAAAAAACAGCAAGTTTGTACCCGTATAAGCCGCTACGAAGGGGGTTTTCAGTTAGATATATCTTCTCAGTTATATTAATTGAGTACCGTATCTAAAGAAGTTGGGTGATATCCATCTTTACTGAAAGCGTCTGTTCGTTTTTGTGAATTTGGTGACGAAGATGTTTAATAAATAATAAGAGAAACGCTTATTATAACAAAGTGAGTGACTCGCTATATTTGATCAAATAAATAACGTCGATTAGTTTATGGCATATTCTTTTATTCTTAAAATAGTAATATTGGACATTAAATGTGATATTTATATGTTAATTTTTTGTAATGTATAAATTTATTGTCTAGTTACGTAATTATGTCAGTATGGGCCGGACCGACTTAACTTATTGAAAAAATATATTAAATTTATATTTTAATGATGTTTTATGCCCTTACTCCGGCTTTTTAGCAATGCTAAAGAGACGTATAACTTAATGCAACTTCTTGTAACTTATATAAATCATTGTCTTTTTGAACTGTTCTATATTTAGACTTCATACCAAGATCATGTCTAACGTGATTAACGTAATGCACATTACCTACAGCCAGACAGCATGACCAATACTCCTCCCTCTCATGACAGGCATCTACTAATCTATCTGAAATCCAGTTTTTATGCATTATTCGAAACTCATTAATTGAACTAATATCAAATAGTTTTAGTAACATTATTGTGTCAATAATTCGATATCGACTGAGTGAAGATTGAATCTCATGATAACCGCACCAGAGCCAGTCATCTGGATCTGAGACGACACCTGCTCTTACCATATTTAAATCTATATAAACCATGCATCTTGCCAGATAGTCTCCAGTATCGATGGCAGTAGCGTGATATCGATCTTCCCAGAACGCACCTTTACGATTCTTACGTTTATTGTATTCCTGTGCAATACAACCAGCAATGAGTTGCATGCTTTTAGGTATTTCGTTTAATCCTTTATCGTAAACCAGAATATGAATATGATTCGAAGTAATAGTGTAATTTAAAACACAAAGTCCAAAGCGTTTTTTAGCCTGAAAAATCCAATGTCGAAGTCGACTTCGATCTTTTGAGAACTTTAAGAGAAACTCTTTATTATGACAACGTTGAGTGATGTGCCATATGTGTCCTGATAGATAGTGTCTATTAGCTCGCGGTATAATGTTTTATCCTTAAAACAATGGTTTTAGCTACTGAATGTGAAGTTTAAGCAGTAAATATGGCCTGTTTGTTATGGTTTTTATTAGCTAATCATAGACTTAGCTTGGTCCGCCCCTAGCGCTCTTTTGAGCAAGCACCTTCATGATTTATTCGAATGTTGTACTACTGAACAATGTAGCTAGTAATCAATTCATAATTTTGGTATTTACGATTAAGACTTAATCGTAAACTAGAATAAGATTTGAAATGATTATGTATTTAAAATCCGAATAACCAAGGTGTTTTAACTTAAATATCTAAAGTCGAAGTGGATTTTAAAACCTTTAATAATTTCAAGAGATACTCTTTATCATAACAATGATGAGTGAGTGATTAAGTGGCTAAGTAAATTGTATTTGAAATATGATTATGTAGTGATACTGTTATATAGTACTCTTGTAAATCATTAAAACTTAACCAATCAGATAAGTCGTAATTAAAATAACCAATGCGAAATTTGTTATCAATTTCTTCATCGTCAGGAAATATAAAAGTATCATTCACAAGGTTTTTTGTCTTACTTACTCCGTTAGAAGTCCAGGTGATTACAAGTGCTTTGTGTAGTTTTGTTAGGTGATTTAAATTATCGTCTTTGATTCTGAAGGCACCAAGTAACCAAGTATTTTTTTGGCTGATTTCAGATTCTTCACTGCCAATTAGTATCTCTACAGATGATTCTGTTGATACTTTATCAAAAAAATTTGGCTTTTTTGTGAAATTAAGAATATTTGTCATGTTATTAATCAGGTGGTTAACGTCAATTTAAAAATTAGGTCTTGGCTGTCTTGGTGCTGGCGTGTTTCCTTTTTCAATCCCAATTTCCACCTCAACTACGTTTGATTTTAAATCACCTATAGTAGCATATATAATATATTTCCCTTCTTTTTCAGGTAAGGATTTCACATAGTCAAAAACATCGATATTAAACCAGCCACCAACTGTGTTGCGTTCAAGCTCTTCATCTGATCCAATTGCTTTGGCGTAGTCTTCTGATTTAAAACCAGGTTTAGATAATTTTCCTGAATATGATTTATAAGTACTGGTATCTGTTACAACAATAACAATTTCATGGTCGTATTTTTTGAATTTGTTTATAAATAATTCAGATAACTGATGAGTGCCACATAAAGGTAGAATAAATTCATCGCTAATTCGTATTTTTTTTGGTGAATTTAAGATGATACCTCTAAAATCCCAGCTTTCAATTTTTGGAGAGCATGTGCTTTCCGATTTGTTACCTAATGGTACGCTTTCGAAATTTGATGGTATTGTTTTCATTGGTTTATGATTCTTTTCTGATTTTATTTTATTACTCATAATTAATTCAGCTGAATTGACTATGGTAATATTTAAAATAATTAACAATATAATTGAAAGTTTCAATTCATGATTACCAATTGTTCGGCATGTTGTGAGTTATTCTAACTTTTGATTTTCTAACTGATGGATCACAAACTTCGCAGAAATTTGTAATCTTTGATGCTCTACCATCTCCTTCACCGAACATTACACATGTTCCATTTAATCCGGTATATTCAGTTAGCTTCTTTTCTGCAATAGATAGACCAGTTGAGCAATGGTCACCAGTGTGTCCGTGTTCATCATACCAAGTTTCTTGATTGGTATCGACCATATCAACAAAATGCCCAATTTCATGAATAGCTGTAGATTGTTTACCTTCATTCGAGTATGGGGTATTGTCATGCATACTGTTATGAGCTAACCAAATAGCATTATACCAGGATAAACCATTTGTTGAGCCATCTAATAAACGTAGTCTTAATGTGATTTTAGCCATAACTGGTTTTTTACCAAAAGATGCCTCATATACAGATTGTTCAATTAAATCGAAACGAATAGTTATCTTCTTGTCTGTTTCAGCATATATAAAGGTATTTTTTATTGGGCGGTAGGCATCGTTTTCATTATATTGAACATAGGCGTCTAATACACAATCTTTACCTAGATCAAGGCTCGAATCTTTCCATAACTGACCTGATGTTATACTTAAAGTTTTAGGTTTCCTTTCTATTACAATATGTTTATTGATTAATGTGGTTTTATGATCAGCAATCATATTAGCTAAAACAACTCGCATTGATACAGGCTCACGTTTTGCATCATAACCTTCTTTAACACTTTTCTTTAAATCGTTATATGGATCCATAGAAACGAGGATATTTTTGTAGCGTGTTATTAAATCTGTTTTACTGTCGTCTACTAGCTCAATATTTCGTTTCTTAGAAGTATATTCTTTTTTTATAGGGTCCCAAGGAATATTAGGTATCTCAGGAAGTGTTCCTTTCCAATTAGCACCTACTGTACCTGCTTTAAAACGGCTTACTTGATAGTATATTCTTCTCCAAACAATATATTTCCCTAAAATAACTTCTTTGCCTCTTTTATTACCACTCTTTAGAACGTATGCTTTGACTTCAAATTCATCTCCACCGAAATTTGATAGAGTAAATGACATATCTGCTTTACCTTCATCGTCAGTAATTACCTTTCTTTTGGCGCTCATGGGTAATTTCAAACCGGGTAAAAACTTACGTATTTTGTATAAACCTTTTAATTCTTCATTTGAAAAATTGGCTTTATCAAGAGATGGGTATACGTTGTCTTTTCCAGAAACAATTTCAAAGACAATTGTTACACCTTCCTTCTTTTTGTTTAATTTTGCAGTTACATTAATAATTCGACCTGCACGCTCTGGTTTTATATCTTTCAGTTCATCTGGGTTAGTTGGGTCTAAGTTAACGTATTGCTTTATTTCAGCCATCATATATCCTTTTTTACTTAGATTTAACTTCTTCCAGTTTTACAACATCAAATTCTTCTACCTTTTCTTCTACATCGATACTTGGTATAACAATAAGCGGAGGCTGCAACTCAGGCATAGGTGGCGTATTCTTTTTATTGGTTATCATCATGTCTCCCAGACGGGGAACATTCTTACCTTCAACTTTTACGTCAAATGAATAATTTATAAATATAGCTTCACCTTTTGTGACGCTTGATATTACACCACCTGCTGAACCAGGTTCATCACCAGTACTTTTGGAAAATTTTGAGTCTTTCAGCATAACAGGATTACCGTCCATTTTTACGTCTTTGCTGCCTTTAGCGGTATCACTGGACATTGCTATATTTGGATAAGGTATAGGTATTGGCCCAGCTGGTGTGGGAGTTTTACAGACGTCTGGAAAAGCAGTCAGTATTCCAGTACTGGATTTGTGAACGACCGTTCTTTTATTTGCATTAGTTTTAGCTGCCATTGTAGTGTCCTTTTATTAACTCATGCCCGTTCAAGGCATAATGCCATGCGTTGTTCATTGTCTGCAGATGACCATAATAAAGCTTTATTGCTTGGATTTAATCCAGTTTGTAATGCATTTGTTGCACTGGCTATTAATAATCCACCTGTTGCAGCACCTATATCACCAACATATTCAGCTGGATGTTCAAGGCTTGTTAAGCTTTCAAATACAGTATTTAGCCTTGTCATTTGCAAACCCCACTCAAATGCATAATAACTTTCACCGTTTAAACTGCAATAAACTGACTTGAAACTACTATTAGAACCGTTATCTAATATACCCTTGATTGCCTGAGTTAAACCACTACCACTGCTCGTTTTCTCAGAGCTAATAACATTGGGTTCCTGAGCTTCTGATATAGCTGTAATTTTAGCTAGAATTTGAGCGCCTCGGGCTTTAGCGTTTGCTTCCGTTTCTAACATCACCATAACTGAAGCTTCACCAGGTATAAAACCGTCAACATTTCTATCGCTGCGTATTCGATAATTGCTATCTAGATAATCCAGCCTGTTGTCTAATAAATAAGAATCAACACCACCAACAATGCAAAAATTTGAAACACCACTTTCAAGCGTATCAATGGCCTGATTTATATGGGCAAACATACCTGTATGTCCGACCTGATTAATATTTGTGTTTTGAAATGTAGTTAAGCCTGTTAGTTTGCATAATTGGGGTAATAAATTGGCCGCAAGGCCGATATTAAACGTTGATTCATCAACCTGTGGTAGAGCTAAATATAGTGATGTGTGAGATATATCAGTTCTTTTAAGGTTCGACTTTTCAATTACTTCTGTTAGAGAAGGCATCGCTAGTTCGATAAAACGATCGATGCCGTCTGTAAACGGATCAATTGTAGGTACTGTTGCTGAGAACAGAGGTAATCCCTCATCCCACTCTGGGTCATCAGGTGTGCATTCATAATACGCGTGTTCAGTAACTCTGCTAATGCCAGCTTCTATAGCAGCGCAAGTTGGCTCTACGCCATCACCTAAAGGAGTTAACGCGCCCATTGCTGTGATAACGATAGAAGAGTTTTTAGCCGTCATGCTTTAACCTTCTTACCTAATGTTATTGAATTGATATAAAGAAACTGTTTATAACAGGGCATTGAAACTCTCCATGTTAATGCAACATTGTTTATATCAGGTTCAATAACGACCGTATCTAAAAGGGGTTGTATTGATTTAGATCTGCCTTTAACAGTTACTTTAACCGGTGCTTTCCATTCTGGTAAGACAAAACCAATATCACCTAATTGACTAACATTTTTTAATAATATCTGTTCTCCCCCGACTAAATGTTGAGGTGTAATTAAATTTGGGTGAGCAGCATTAAAATATTTATTGTCAAAATCCAGAGGTAATAATGGCATACGATTGTTCTGCCAGTTTTCATCGTAAGTGCCTGCCAGACTAACTCTTGGCTGCCAGCTCCTGGAAATAAAACCAAAACCTACAGGCATGGGTTTATCCTTGTAGTGTGAGATCAATGCCTGTGGATTTTCTATATTAGGTAGATGTAAGCCCTCAACAGGACTTTTTTTATTGCCTACGAAGCCTTTTCCTATTGGGTTGAATTCTGAATACTGTATCAAATCATCTTCAAGTGTAGAGGCATCAACACCACCGAATGCATTCTCATATATCAGTGGTAGACGTTCAAACCTTTGCGGTGCAGTAGTTCCCCAGTTAAGGCCATTTTTTATCCACTGTCTGTCGCCAAAAACACGATAGCTAATATTTTTATCGTTAATTTGTACTCCAACATCAATCTTCTGCACTGCTTGATTGTTAGGAGCATATGCATGACCGTTTAATACTATATCAGTACCCGCTTTTAGAATTGCTGTATCTGACTCATATTGAACGCTGGAGTTATCTGGTTCATCGTAGTGTTTATCTGCTTTTACGATTTTTGCTGGTTGCTGAGATAGCAGTAAATTTTTATTATTCGGATTTAGAACGAAATTACCTTTTATGATAAGCGAAGCATAATCATAGCCATCTTTATCCAGGCCAGGAATAATTTCAGCAGTTAAAGGTGTATGATTCTTTAGTTCTAACATTAATTTACTTTACCACGGGTATTAAATAACTTTTCATTCTTATCAATTAATGATATTTCTATTGCCATAGCATGACGCTGTCGTTGTAGAGCTGAGTCAATATTGTTTTTAAGAAACAGTAAGCCTATATGATTGCCTAATAAGTATCTTTGCCCAGCCGTATAATTTGCTTTGATTGAGTTCCAGTAATTTTGCACTTTAATAACATTTGGCCATGGTAAGTTTTCATCATCATGCATTTTTACATTATCATCATCGGCATCTTCGCTTGGTAGCGTATCAGCATCTTCAGGTGCTGGACTCGTCATATCTTTTGCAACTAAATTAGTGCCTGTAATTAAACAAAAAGCCTCAGCTGCCACACGAGCAAATTCTGTTTCATTCATTTTCTGCAATAACCAGTCAATGGCAAATGGGTCACCGATAACACCGGTAATAATAATGAGTGTTCTCATTTTGTCAGGGTCATTAACTAGCTTTGATACCCACTCGCGCGCGGTTGCTACCGGTAAAACCCTAAAAGCAATTTGTATAGCTTCATACTGCAATTCTGATGGTTCAGATATGTAAGGTTCTAATTTAGTAACCTGAGATTTATCTCCAATAAAAATAGCAGATCGAATTGCCCAGAACCTAACGGATTCATCATCATGATCTATCGCTTTCAGTACATCTTCAATTAAGTCAAAACGTTTAAGCTCACCTGTTATTTTCAAAGAAGCTATATAAAGTTCAATATTCTCCAGGCAGTCTTCACGTTGAAAGATGCTGACTAAATAGTCTGCCGGGTTTTCACGCCTTATATTACAAACTTCTATAGCCAGCTTTTTATGATTTAGATCTTTACTTGTAAAGAATCTTTTTACCCAGTCATGAACCAGGCTACCAGGTAACCAGGTTAATGCATATAACAGGCCCTGATAACCTTCTTCAGATGTCATGGCATTTTCGACAACAAACTGGATTTTAGCCTGATCGTGGCTTCTAAAAGCCAATATAGCCGCAGTGAAAACTTCTCCGGCTTCAGCATCATTTTCGAAAGCCTGTTCACAAATAGACCAGGCAATATCAAGATTACCCATTAAGCCGTTTAACTGAGACTCAATTCTTTTTTCTAAATTGCGTAGTTCAGTTACACCATAATGTGGTTGATCTACGGCGATTGTATGCATTAACCAGAGAAAGGATGCTTCATCGACATACTGTTCGTATATGTCTAAAAAGGCCAGCTCGCTGGTTGTAAGAGTATTGCTCATTTATTTGGTATCAATTGGTATTTATAATTATGAATATAAAATGTTATTGTTAAACATCAGTGCCTTCAAAATATCCATAATTGTCAGCATTTTATTATTTTCGAGCAAAAAGTTAATTAATTTGAACCGAGCCACCTACAATACGGTTCACGCCTGAAGATCTATTTAGTAAATATTTTCCTTTAATTAAAATCTTTCCGGCTTTTGTTAAAGTAATACTAGATTCACCACATTTAAGAACGATTTCTTTTTTAGCTTCAAAAACCATTCGTTCACCATCTAATAACATATCATCTACTGTGGTTGTTAAAGTATTATCCTGTTTCTCTGAGTCTGAGTTATTAGTATCATTATTTGAACTTTCTTTATTACCCAGCTCAAAATTATCAAGAATATCCTGTAATGGGTTATGAATTAAACCCACAATAATAGGTTTTTCAAGATCATTATTCTCAAATAACAGAGCAACCTGTCGCCCCGTATGCTGTAAGCTAATACTGGCTGTGGAGATAGCTTTAATAGCTTTAGCATTAATGCTTCCTGGAAACTCTACTAACGCCTTACCTTGATGGTCAAGTCCCGTCAATGTGCCTATAACAACTTCACCCGGTGATATTTTATTGGCGGGTAACTCTATTAACTGTTCTGAAATGTCCCCAGATGTTTCTTTATCATTCACAATTATTCACACTAGTTTGTAGAAACACTACTACCCTTAATAGACACAGCACTACTTGCTTTAATATCAATTTTACCTGACCCTTGAACCTTAATATTCTTACCTTTAATGGTAATCTCTCCATTTTTCTTCATGGTAATAGATGCAGATCCGGTCTTTAAAACAATCTCGTCACCTGCCGTTAAGGTAAGTTTTTTACCTATATCACCGCTGTAGTTTTTACCAACGCTTTCTGACAGGTTTTTACCGATAGAAATAGACATGTTTTCGCCAATGTCTTCGTTGTGGTTTTTACCTATAGAGATAGTTTTATCATCACCAATGCTTTCGCTGTATTTCTCGCCTACACTTGTGTCTTTATTTTTACCAATAGATTCAGTCTGGTTTTCACCAATAGTTTTATCGCGGTTTTTACCAATGGTATAAGTTTCGTTGTTACCTACATTTTTGGTTCGATCGACATCAACTTTTAAAGTTTCATTATTCTCAACTTCCGTATCCATATTTTTCTCAGCATGGACAAAGACCTGTTCAGAACCTTTCAAATCATCAAAGCGTAATTCATTACAGTTACTTGCGGTACCTTCTTTGCTAGAACGTGTGCGTATACCACTTTGAGTTTTAGAATCAAATGGTATTGCATTATCGCCGTTGTATACTGAACCAGTAACAAGCGGACGATCTGGGTCGCCATCAAGAAAGTTGATTATTACTTCCATACCAATACGAGGTATGAAAGATGTTCCCCAACCTGAACCAGCCCATGGCTGCATTACACGTATAAAACAACTACTGGTTTCATTGTTTTTACCTTCTCTATCCCAGTGGAACTGAACTTTAATTCTACCCAGTTCATCAATATAGATTTCTTCACCTGCCGGACCAACAACAACTGCAGACTGTGGGCCACGCATTGTCGGTTTAGGATGAATTTGAGGCGGACGGAAATGCACAGTGTCGGGTATGCAGGTTAAGTCATTACCATATTCGCTCTGACTTTCATTTCCTGCAAGGTAACTATTATCATAAGCACGGTGTCGAATAGCGGTAATAACATATGTACCGAGTTCTTCTTTTACGGCATGCTTGGACAACTTAAATTTACCACCCGCATAAAAACTACTACAGTCACTGGATGCTTCTATTATATTCAGGGGTGTTTCTTCTGCTTCTATACGTTTTTTAGATAAATCTTTTAAACCTGCAAAATCATGATAAGGCGTATATTCATAATGCTCATATTTACTGGCGTTAGCAAAATTACTGGTTGATGCGGTCGTTTGAAACTGATCTTTTGTCGGCGTTTTAAAGTCGTAGTCGTCTAAACTCCATTTACCTTTTCTAAATTCATACACATGCTCCCAGCGGGTTAATTGTGTATTTGGCTGGTTGCCTTTTGAATAGGTTAAGTCAGTTTCCGCACAAAGCTGATGTGCATTTGCAGCATCAACTATTTGCATAACATGTTTGCCGGCTTTTTGTTCAAAGAAATAAGAAATACCATCTTCTTCAAACAAACGGCTTATAAAATTTAAATCACTTTCATTGTGCTGAACACAATATTCTCTGGGTGTAGAATTGCCAGTGGCTTTATAATCAAAATCATTGAAACCCAGATCCATGAATATTTTAGAAATAATATCTTTTGTTGTTATTTCCTGAAAAATTCGGTGGTTGTTAGTTTTAGATAAAAACCATAACCAGGGCACCATCGTGAAATGATATGAACGCAGATTATCTGCTTTTATCTCACCATAGGTAAAACGGCTTATAAATCCGTTAAAAGTTCTTTTTTGATCATTTTGAATGGTTATATCAACGGGTTTACCGATGAGTTGATCAGGTTTAATAGAGTGATTACTGGATAATACTTCTATTTGAAATTCAAACAGGTCAGAAATATATTCTGTGCCTTCAAATGAAGTCAGTAATAACTCATCTTTTGGTAAAGGAGATGATATTGATATTAATCGCGAATCTTGAGTTAAATCACTCATAGAAAAAGAACCCTCGTAGCGAGGTTATTAAGTAAACCTCTTCCATGGGTAAAAAGAACCACATTGTTATTAGAATATATATTGTTACCTCGGGCAAAAATTAGCCCGAAGTAACAATTATTGTAATAAGCAAACAGTTTATGTTTCAAAACAAAATGCTTATTTAGAATAGCCAGCTTATAAAGGCTTAGCAGATTCCAGATCATAGCCCACACGTTGTGGATTGCCAGACTTATTCGTCTTATCAAAGTCACTGTAGTTAATCATGATTTTCGAGTAACTTAGCGTGATAGATTCGATCGGCTCACCTTCCGCATCAGCAGAAATTGAGTAACCACTAACTAAAACGTCAGACAGCTCATAATCCATATATTCCTGAACTTTATCTGCACCAGTTCGAACGAACTTAACTTTAACTGTTTTACCCGCATTACCTGTAACCGCTTCTTTGAATATAGCAGTCACTGAGTTATCAGCAGCTTTAGTTAAAGTAATTTCACTCAGGCTTGGGCGAGTAGATTCACGGTTAGACAGGTTACCTGCTTCCATTGAAATGCCACGACCTACACCAAACTGTACAGACATAACAGCAATGTGATCTTTGTAACCTTCAGCAGTTACATTGCCTTTAATACCATCGTATTGAAGATAAATAGCCATTTATATGTTCCCTTCTCTTTATTAAAATTTTTTTCGGTAAGTGATATGGATAATAGATCATAAGTTGTAAGGAATCAAGGTGTTGATATTTAATTTTTATGAATAAATTCAATTAGTTAGCGGAGTTGACAAGCATATACCCAAAATCCCTACAAGCCTAGCGGAAGCTGTACTGAAAATCGAAGACGATTCTTACGCTGTCTTCGGGTTCGTCTAACTCAACATCGGTGAATTTATTACTAATGGGGAAAGCAAACTGTAAATTCCCCTGAAATTGATTCTCATAGAATATACGAAAGCCTATTCCTGCATCAATTAAGGTAGCCTCACTATCTTCTTCATCAGTACGTAATGACTTCTTTATACCGTACGCAGCGTCTGCAAAAAAGAAAGGTTGGGCAAAGTCTTTCATTGTATGAGAGGGTGACACATCAAAATCAAGTAGTGATGGCCAGTTAAAAACCCAGTCAATACCTAAATAGGCCGCATTGTCAGAGGAAAACTGGTTTACTGGGTAACCACGGGCAGTTGTGGGGCCACCTAACGAATATTGGCTTATTGAGGATAATGCTGACTCGGTAAGCTGTAATGAAGAGCGGAATATTAACCGTGTATCAATTTCAAAATAAGGAATCTGTATAAAAGATAGCAATGTATATTCAGATAATAGAATATCAAATTTTTCATCCTGTCCGGGATCGACACCCTCTATAAACTCACCTGAGGTATAGGTTACATAACCTTGATGCAGTATCTTACTGGCTTCCTGAAGCACATCATAATTAAAGGTAAGTGTATAATTAGTTATTTCATCATCTAAAAGGCCGCTCGGGTCTCGAATATTTCCAAGCTGTAAATCTGAGATTATGTTTTCCCAGGAAACAGTAATATTATAATTTTCTACACGACTTCGCTTTAATTTATAGTTTATATCGACATCTGTCTGTTCTGTTTCGCCACTAAGTTCAAGCTGGGAAAGAATTTCGGATTCATTTTGTGCCAGAACAAACTGGTTTTGCGTTCGACCTATCCCCATGTCCCAGCGTGGGCTAAACAGGTTAAATGAGTATCTTACCTGCCAGTAGGTGGTGTTATCAGGTGAAAATGAATTAAGTGCGCCAATATGTAACAGGTCACCTATTCCAGCCAGGTTGTTAAACAATAGCTCGCCATAAAAACGCTGGTCACCTGTATCTTCTGAACCGTGATTATCATAACGTAAATTGGCATGATAACGTTCTTCAGCTTTGACATTGAGGTTTAGTTTTGTATCGCCCACCTGTGCTCCAGGCTCAAAAAAACCAATTGCAGCTAAACCCGGGTAATCATTAATAAGGTAAATATTCTCCTCAACTACCTGGCTTGTAACCGGCAGTGATAGTGCATTATCAAACACAGAAGATATGACTTTTTTGTTGTACATTTCATTGTCGTGTACTTCCACCTCACCCAGATTACCCAATAGAAGCGTTAAGGTAACGATACCGTCTCTGACTTCCTGCTTAGGTATATAAGCTTTAGCTAAAATAAAGCCCCGCTCTCTATAAAATTGAGTAATTCTATCTGCAACAGTTTCAATCGTGCCGAGGGTGATGCCGCGACTTGAACGTTGCTCACGTACTAACCAGACAAGTTTTTGTACTTCAAGGTCTGAAACATGTCGTTCAAGTGTTTCTTCTTCGATTTCGACTAATAAATTTGAGACTTCTTCGAGTTCGGTTTTTGTAAAACCGGATTCTTCGACTTTATACTCCTGCATCAGCTCAAAACGTATGCCTTCAATAAGTTTGTCGATTTCAGCTTTTGTTATGCCTAAGTCCGGATATTCAACGATGCCCTGGAGTTTAAATCGCTCTACATTCAGACGAGGACCTGAATCGGGGTCAGGATCGCGGTCTCGAACACTGGGTATGTCCAGATCTTTGAGCATGGATTTACGCTCAAGCTCAGGCATTTCAGTGATTTCAGGCATTTCTAGAAAGCCAGCCCAGGAAGTAGCCGGCAGACAGATTAAAAAAGCCAGTAAATAAAAAGTTATAGATTCCCTGTTTTTCAATTTCAGCCCTGATTTACACTTAACCTTAGTTTAAATATGAGATTAAAGTGTCTTAAGTAATTTAAATTTAACAATAACTATTCGTTTAAATTACCCACATATTATAGATAATACGAAATCGCGAATTATACATGCATAATTAAAATTATTCATGGATAAAAACAACAGCTTAGCTGAAACTACTAAATATTTTATACCTTAGGTAACATATACAAAGCCTGGCGCGCGCCATTATAAATTGAACGAGTTAAGCTTGTTAAAACCCATTTAATAAAGTCTAAAGTCAGGTTTGAAGTAACGGTTACAGCAAAGCCCAAAACTTTTAAAATTTTCATCATTAAGCGTTTAATTAAACCTGCTGCTTCCTTTGCACCTTTCGCCGCTTTATGAAATGCCATAGCAACTATATCGAGTGCCGTTAAAGCGGTAGATAGACCTGCCTGCAATGTAATAGCGACACCTTTCATTACTTTTTTAAGAATATATAAGATAGCTTCACCAATCATAAAGAAAGGACCCGCAACTGTGGCTACTACTGAATCAGACTCTAGCCATTTTTCAATTTTACTATCGTTTTTAACTTTTACTCTCGCATCTGTTAATGAAGACCAGTTAACAGCACTTTTTACAGACATAGAATACTTATCCATTGCATGCATCTTGCCATAAGGAACCATTTCTCTGTCATCAATAAAATAATCACTTCCTGGTAGTGGCACATGCATAAATGGCCATAGAGGAATCATGCTAATCGGATCGGATTTATGGTAAACACGATGAATATTTTCTTCACCAACCCGGTGCGTAAAGTTTCTTGCAAAACTTTCAGAACCAACACGTGGGCTACCAAATGTATATACTGACGGGTTAGAAATTTTACTTGCAGACATCCAGTCAGCCGTTAATGTGGCTAAAGCACCACCCAGACTATGTCCAACAATATGAACTTGAGAAGGGTTATAACCGGTAAAATTCTCTCTTATCTGATCTTTAAATGATTTGAATGTTTTATCGAATCCAGCATGAATCATATTTCCACTGCTAGACATTCGCATACCAATATTTAAATCGGTTATAACATCAAACCAGTTAAACATGCCTACATGAGTGCCGCGAATTGCAATTAATGCCTGGTTTTCATATGCACCGACACCTCTTGCTATAGCGCCAAAACCAGATGATGACTGAATAATGTGACCGCCACTTTTACCTTTAAAGGTTCCACCAGAACCAAAAACAAATTTATCTTTAAACGTATTGTTTAATCCTCGTATTCCATCATCAGCTTCATTATTAGTTCTTATTTTATAAATTGCATCTGCAGCATAGGCTGCATTTGAAGGTTTTAAGTGTTGCATTACGACTCCATTCTATTTAATTATTCGACAGATACCGAAGTATTCACCATTTGCTTCTTTTAATACATCATCACTGTTAGTCAGTTCGCAATTAAAATTTAAATTGACAGGCAGTACATTATAATCAGAATCCATATTACTGAATTCTCCACCTTTAGACGTATTCGATTTAGTGGTTGAAAAAACTTTTATTAACTCATTGTTATAGTTAATCACTATTTTTGAATGAAACCGCATTTCAAAGGGTAAAAACTTAGAGGGTGAATGCCCGGTTACTTCATCAAAATGAAAGTTTCCATTTGAATCCGTATGTGTTTCCTGCTCTTTTTCTTTGCTATCAGTGCCATCACTTACAAAGCGTTTAACCTGTATGCCACTCAGTGGTTGCCCACCATCAGTTAAAGTGCCGGAAAATTCTGACGCCATATATATTTTTAAAAAATCAAACATTGAATCTCCAAAAGCATGTGAGCTATTGAATAACGTGAATAAAAAAATTAAATAAACATATTTAAACTTAGTCATGATTATTATTGAAGCCTATCATATGTTTCTAGTTCATCTTCAAATACCTGGTCACGTGGTAAACGTATTGCAATATCTTCTTCATTATAGTTACGTAATTCAGTAAATATTGCAGGATCAATATCAGCTATTGATTCAACTTCTATTAACTGTTGTCCTGACACACTGTTAATAGAGTCAAATACACTAATTTGTAATGCAGATGTATCGTTATTTACAGGTGGTGGCCCGCCAAGGAAGAAGGTACTACTTACTGTTGAAGCAAGAAAGAATTCACTATTTAATTTTAATACAATAGGTCTTTCAAACGTACCAAATTCTCCATTAACCGTTATAAATGCGGTATCTGCAGTTATATCTGGAATTGTAAAGAAATCTGCCCCGCCCCTGTCAACACCAAACACTGAACCATTAGCTACGTCCATTTGAAATAAACCGACTGTAAATCCGGCATCCACATTATTTATAGTCACATTTGTATCGTTAGTAAAATTAATGTTTCCACTATTTACGAGATTAGTAATGAGTACATCGCCTGTGTTGGCAATATCAACTGTACTAGTCCCTGTTCCGTTATTACTAACGTTCAACTCTGATGTTACAGTTTCAATTGCATCTGAATTTGTTCCAATGCCACTGTCAGCATTCATAACAACTGTGGAGGCTGTAAGATTAGTTTGAGTTGTATTATTGTCAGTAATAGCACCATTAGCTGCATTTACATTAATGCTACCCGCCGCCACATTTACAGTTGATAAAGCAATGTTTCCATTGTTTGCAGTTAAGTTAACGGCATCCTGAGCTGAAACAGTCGTGGCTGAGTTGAATACTAAATCAGCATTAGTAGTGGTAACTGAAACCTGACCATTGGTGCTGGTTAAATCGACTTGTTGTTCGTACTGAGCGTTAGTGGTTCTAATAGTTAGATCTATATCATTATCTGTCACTACCGGTGTTATATTGGAAAATAGAATATTGTCAGCATCAATGTTTAAACTGTCTAAGCTGTTAATAGTCGTGGCCTGTAAATCTACGCTTCCGTTAGTGGCTGTCAAATTAAGTGTGTTTGTGCCCGTTAGATTTCCAGCCAATGTAATATCTGACGTCGATGAAGTTAACCCGCCTGCCGCATTCGAGTTAATATTATTTGCAGTTATATTTATCTCATTAGCAGAAGTAACAGTAGCACCCAGTAAAACATCATTTACTGTATTTATAAGCAAAGTCTGCAAGCTCGATGCAGCGCCAGTAAAGTTGATATTGCCATTTGTAGTAACAAATGAAAGATCCTGGGTCACGTTTGCGCCGTCAACATTTAAAGCGTCATTAGCATTGAGCAGAACATTGTTTGCGATTACATTATTTACAAGATCATTTGATATGTTCATACCACTGATGGCATTACCAAGTGAGATATCACCGGTAGAATTAAATAAAACCTGACCATTTGCTCCACTGTTAATAGTTACACTGTTACCGTCAGTTAATGTAGCGCTTGCAAATGAAATATCATTATCTACCGTAGTAAAAGTTGCATTGTCATTAATTGTTAGTAAACCCGTTCGATTACCATCCATATCTGCATTAAATGATAATAAGCCTGTTCCCGAAACATAATCTCCCGTTAAATTAACAGCATCACTAGCATTAATATTAAGTGAGCCAGCGGTGTTTACGCTAACGCCATTTAATGTGCTTGTTGATGATTCTTGCACATCAAATGAAGCCGCATTGGTAACGGCTGTAGAAATGAATGTATTATTACTACCCGAATTAAGTATTAAGTTATTATTATTGGCATTAATAGATGCGGCTGATATAAAAATATTCTGATCATTACCAACAGCATTCGAGTTTAAAGTGGTATCAGCATTAAAGTTAATTGAATCTAGAGCTGATAACTGAATAGAACCGGCATCAGCAAAACCATTGCTGTTTATACTGCCGCTGATATTTATATCATCTGCCGATATATAGGTTCCTATACTGCCCGTATTAATATTTCTAACACTGGCTGTTGCACCTGTATTTCCAATTACGTAAGCATAGTATAAAGTGCCGTCGGCACCGGTACCCATATCGCCCTGAATATCAATGTCGCCTGTATTTGAATAAAAATACGCATATCTGTTATTTGACGCACTATCAGCATTAATATCACCAATCACAGTTATGTCACCAGAAGAGGCGCTGCCATATGTATAAAAATTTACACCAGAAACTAAAGTGATATCACCGGTTAAGTTTATATCACCAGAATTGAGTGCTGAGTCTCTTATTGTAAAGAGGTTACCGCCTAACTCAATATTAGTTGCAGTAATATCTATACCCTGGTTTTGAGTTTCAATGTTATCAAACGAAGCATTGTTTGCATCCTCAACGACTACGCCACCTAAACTATTAGACGAGTTTCCTAAAATACCATTAACCGTAATGTTCTGATCACCTGCACTAAATGTAACGACTCGATTCTGAATGGCTGAATCAGCAGTGACATTTCCATTTATAGTGATGGATGCACTTGTTGTAGAACCACTATCAATCCTTATGTCATTAGCTATACGCGTATTACCCGTTAGATTAATGTTACCGGCGGTACCAGTGAAATCACTTCTTAAATCACCATTCAAAGTGATGAGACTACCTGTTACATCTATACCTCCGTTGCTGGTAATGACTGTATTTAACGTGGCATTACCCGCATTAGCGATTCCACTGTTAACAAAAAAGCGATTTAAACCGGATATTACATCTGAGCTGTCCTGGCCAACGATATCTTGAAACTGTACATTTGCCTGGCCTGATGTCACATCAAGATCTTGTGCGCCGGAGACTCTGCCAGTAAAAGCGATTAAACCATCACTAGTTGATGCTGCTGCATCAGTATTTAATACGGTTGTACCGGCCAGTACAACTTCACCATCTATGGTGATGTTACCAGTTGCCACATCGGTAACTACGCCGTCGGTAGTATCTAAGGTGCCCTGTAAATTAATTTGATTGGCAGCTACATTTATATTGCCTGCAGTCGTTCTTACTGAATTAAGGTTTAAATCGCCTGCGCTACCACTGCTGTTAATATCTAATAAACTTAAAGCGTTAGCTCCGCCTAATGCAGATTGTAAATCTACGTTTGCATCACCAGAAGAAATGGTAAATTCTTGTGCTGTACCAAACGAGTCAACGGTGCCGGTAATAGTAACACTACCATCATTAACTCTATTGGTGTTTAGAACAATATTATTATTTAACCGTACATTACCATTCAATAAAATATTACCAGCATTTGAGGCTTCTGCATTGCTACTTAGATTACCTGATAAATTAATTAAGTTTGAATTTATGTTAATTCCACCACTACGAGTTAACACTGAATTTAAATTTAGTAATCCTGCATTCGTTATGTTTAAAGAATTCAAAGCGGCAGTGTTTCCAACCAGCCCCTGAAAATCAACAGTTGCTGCCCCTGCATCAACAGTTAATTCATTTGCGCCATTAACATTATTAAAAAAGGTTACATTTGCATCGTTAGTTGCATTGGTATTAATAATAGACGTATTAGTTAAATTAACCGGGCCGTTTAACAAGACAGCACCCGCTGTGCCACCGGTTATGGTAGAGATATTACCACCTAGATTAATAGCGCCTGAGGTAATGTTAACGCCATTGTTTCGTGTATTAATATCGCCGTTGATGTTAGTCGTAGCCGTATTTATAACAGTTAAACCTGTTAACGCTGTAGTGTCACCAATATTATTATTAAACGTTACATTGGCACTGCCCGAATCTAATAATAAATTGCTGTTACCATCTAATTCATTAAGAATAATTGCAGCATCTGTTCCAGACAAATGATTTGTTGTAATGCTTGTATCCGCTTCTAAAATAATCGGTGCAGTAATGCTCACATTACCTGATGCTGCGGTGCCAAAAGTGGTGTTAATATTTCCACCCAGCCCAACTGAAGTAGCATTGGTTATGGTTACGCCTCCGTCACGAGTGTTAACACCATCTATTGAAACGGTTTCAGCATCATCAATAGTAAATGCATTTAATGCAAAACCTGAACCAATCGTGCCATTTACTGTAATATCAGCATCAGCATCTAAGCCAGCATCCAGTATTAACGATTCAGCTGCGGGTGAATTTGTTGTCGCCGTGATATTGCCCGTAATATTTATTGCACCATCACTGTCAACGCCATTGGTGTTAATAGTAGAATCATTAGCTAAGGTAATTGTGTTAGCGCCGACATTTAGCGTTACGTCACCTGCATCGTTTTCGCTGGCTGTATTTATGTTGCCATTCAACGTCATAGAGTTAGCAGTTATCGAAACACCTCTGGCACCTCTATTCGCACCACCCCCATTTGTATTAACAGCACTCAAGAAAACATTATTTGCACTGGTAACCGTTAGTTTTTGTAAGGCTTGCAGGTTACCTACCAGACCCGTAAATGTGACATTACCCGTGCCCGCATCAATGGTTAATAACCTGTTGTCAGAAATGTTACTTGCATTAACGGTACTAGTAAAAGTGACTGCACCATCTGTTGCTGCACCATTGGTGTTTATAGATACATCGCTATCTAGTCGAACAGGCCCTGTTAAAGTTACCGCACCACCTGCATTTGCTACATTTGTGTTATTGGTAATAATATCACCCGATAATACAATTGCATCTGCACCACCTGCGGTATTTATATTTACAACGCCACCCGCAGTTCCAATCTCACCAGCACTTGTGCTGGTTGAGTTAGTTACCGTGAAACTTCTTACAGCTTGAGCAGAGCCGATATCGTTTAAATTTAAAGCGGTTGCACCTGCATCAATTGCAAAGTCAAAAGCGGTGCCTGCACCGTTGTTATTAACATCACCAGCAATGGAAACCAGGCCATCTGTAGTAGAGTTTGTTGTTATCGTTACATTTCCATCAAGTGTGACGGCAGTTACTAGAGGGCTAGAGTCTGATCCGGCAATATCTACAGCACCACCCGCTGCACCGTCTCTGGTTGTATTTATATTGCCACCTAAAGTAACAGTGTCTGCATCTATAAGAACACCAACACTGCGTGTATTGACGGCATCTAGTGAAACATCATTTGCATCGAGTATATCCAGATATAAAATAGCCTGAGTTGCACCAATGTCACCGTTAATGGTTATGTCCTGAGTATCTGACTCTAACGTTAAAGTTCTATCTAATACCGCAGAATCAGCATTAATATCACCTGTAATACGTATAAAACCATCAGAGCTAGTATTTACTGTATCTATTAATACATTACTAGCTAGCGTAATATCATTTGTGTTTGACACGATCGTTACATCGCCAGCATCATTTTCACCATCCGTTAAAATGTCTCCACCCAAAGTAATATCGTTACCCGTAATATCAACGCCACCTACTAGTGTATTAACCTCATTTAATAAAACAGTATTCGCACTAGTGATAGTTAAGCTTTGTAAATCCTGACCTACACCTGCAGCACCAACGAAAGTTACGTCGCCACCGCCTGCTATAATTTCTAACGTGTTGTTTCCACCGCTTGAATCAACTGTACCCGTTCCATTAAAGAGAACAGCACCATCTGTTCCTGCGGCTGCGTCAGTATCTATTGTTACATTACTGAGCAAATTTGTAGCGCCAGTTAATGTCACTGAACCCGCGTTACTGACCGGGTTGTTATCCGTAGAAATATCACCGTCAACGTTAATCGTTGTTGACGCAATATTTACCCCACTCTCTTTTGTTCGTACATTATTATTTAAGTTAGTTGTGCTTGCAGCGGTAACCGTTAAGCCCTGAATGGCCTGTGAATCACCCACATTATTTAATGTCACACTTTGTGTGCCGGCATTGAGTGTTAGTGAACGAGTTTCGCTTACTAAGTCTGCGTTGATATTACCTGCGATGTTTATTGCAGTATCACTGTTAGTGCCATTTGTGTTTAAGGAAATACTATTACCATCTAAAATTATATTTCCATTGAGCGTTAAGCTTCCTGCATCAGCAGCAGTAGCAGTATTAATGTTACCGCCTAAAGTAATCGAATCTGCGGCGTTTATTGAAACACCTGTTCCACTACTTGATGTTCTTATAGCACTTACATTTACTTGATCTGCTTCAGATATAGTAAACGTTTGTAGTGCTATCCCTGTACCTACATCATCTGTAACAGTAGTATTTGCTGTGCCGGAATCAATTGTTAATGTACGGGCGATTGTGTTTGTAACCGTACCGTTTAAATTTACATTACCACCGGAACTGCCGTTATCAAACCCATCAGTATCTATGGTTATATTTGAAGTAAGAATAGTATTGCCGGTTACTGTAACGGTATTCGCTGTTCCTTGTGTACCGTTCCCAAAGTCAGCACCACCAGAAGAAGTTATATCACCAGTTAAAGTAACGGTACCAGCCCCAGCTTGACTGCTTAGTAAGATACTACCTGCATTACCACCATTTACATTTTCGCCAGCATCTCCATCTGCGCTTCCACCAATAGATGATATGGTGCTATCGATGGTCACGGTTGAGCCAGTTGATGTGATGCTTACTGGTCCGCCATTACCGCCAGTGTATTGTTCATTATCTCCGCCGCCGCCACTATTTAATCCATTTGTACCATTAGCCTGTACAGCACCATTTACAATTACCTGACCAGTGCCATTTAGAGTGATAGAACCTGCATTACTGCCCGAACTGTTTGATGAAGTAGAGCCACCGTTTGCTGTTAAAGTGTCTGTGGTTATTGCGCCGCTGGTGTCTATATTGATATTTCCAGCTGCAGTGTTTGGTCTTCCAGATGTATCAATTGTCGCGCCTGTGGAGTCGAAGCTACTTGGTGTGTTACCTCCAGCGCCTCCAACTATAAAATTACCTCCTTGGGTATCGATAATTACACCAGATGCTAACGTTACACCATCATTTGCAAATAAACTCACACTTAATGAATCTCCTGAGTCATTAGAATCTAAAATATTAGATGCAGATTGAAAAGTTATTGCTCCATCAGCATTTAAGGTAAGTGTATTAGAGCCTGTGTTATTGTAATCTAAAGCAGCTGTAAAATTTATATTCCCAGCTTCTACGCCCAAGTCTGTCCCATCAGTAAAGATCTCAACATCGCCACTACCTAAAGCCGTAATAATAGTATCAGCCTCTATGACAGCAGGTGTTCCTGAAGATGTGTAAACTGTTGTTGCACTTGGTGTAAAGCCAAAATCGTTCGAGCCGTCACCATTTTGTATAGTAATATTGTAAGGATCAATTAACCACAAGCCACCTTGACCAGCATTTGCAGAAACATCTGGGGCATTTAAAATTTGAAACCCACGTTTACCTGAAGTTTCAATGAAACCACCATCACCTGCTAATACACCGCCTCGGGCATAAAGCTCACCAAAAAATCGACTCGTATCATTTGCATAAGTAATTATTTTTCCACCATCTCCATTGAGAGTTGCATCAGCAAATATTTTTGATTCTTCACCTAAAAATAAAAATTCAGCATTACGAATATTATTGTTTAAACCTTGTTTATCTCCGCCAACTAATACACGACCTCCAGCATTCGCACCACTGGCATTTATTAGTGCGGTATCAAATAAACCAATTTTATCACCTAATATTTTTACATCACCACCAGAACCATTTTCACTTGCTTGTGCAGTTATTAAAGCTGTACCTCTTAATTCGGTTTTATCATTTGCATGTAGTTCTATATTACCTGCTGTGCCTGAATTAACATCTGCTGAAATAACACCTGTGTGTGTAATGTTTTCACCAATAACCACAATATCACCAGCCGTGTTGTTTTCATTTGTAGAAACGTTTACTACACCACTGTTTAATACATCAGCACCGGCGCCTAAACTAAAGCTACCATCATTATTTACTAAAACACTGGTGGCCTGCTCTATATTACCTGTATTAACTGCTTGTGAAAAAACATCACGGCTTACGCTGGCCGTTAATAATACCTTGCCACTTTCCGCATTAATTTCGCCACTATTAATTAACGCGGGGTCAATGCCTAATTCATTTTGTAAAATCTCTTTGGTGATTTTTACACCAATTAAACCTTGGGTATCAAAGGTTAATACGGCCTGTTTACCCGCCGCCATATTAACGGCACCCAGGTGCGCATTAATAACACCCTCATTTTTAACCTGCTTACCAATAAGGCTTACATTACCGCCTAATGACGCATTAATTAAACCACTATTTATAACTGTGCCATTACTACCTAACACTTCATTAAAAATATAGTTTCCATTCATGAAGTCTGTGGGCGAAATATCTAAACCCGAAGCAATTAAACCACCTACATTTATTTGCGAGGTGGCGCCAAAAAAAACACCGTTCGGGTTAACTAAAATAACCTGACCATTAGCGTCAATACGGCCATTAATTTGTGAGCCACTGTTACTGAGAATTCGGTTTAAGGAAAGTGAAGATGAATTGGGTTGAATATATTGAACACGCTCGTTTGAATTTAGGTTATAACTGTCCCAGTTAATGGCCATAGAGCCAGAAGTTTGATTAATAATTGTGTTTAAATTGGTTTGGCTTATGCTACCTGCACCGCCAACAACCTGACCACCTGCCGGGCCTGCGTGGGCATAGGGGATAAATGTTAAGTGAGAAAAAATTAACGAATAAAATAAAACCTGACTTGTATCATAAAACGTTTGTTTTGTTTTTAGGTACAAAGGGTAAAGATTATTAATTTTGGGGGAGTTATTTTTATTCATGTTAATCCACTTTTAAATCCGGTTAAAACTGTCTGGCAATTCCATTTGCCGATCCTTAATTACTTACAATTATTAGAAATTCAAATGCAAGTTATGTTTTATCTATAATTCCAAATAATGATATAGAACCATCAGAAAATGCAAAAACTATCGTATCATCAGTTGCAGATGTATCTATAACAGATGCAAAGCCAGAATGATTAAGTGGTGGACCTACGGGACTTATAAAACCACAATTTATGCTATCCGTTATATCATGTGCCATAAGATATACATTAATCGAGTTACCAGGTAAGTTATAGTTATTTACAAAACCACATTGTGGGTTTCCATCATCAGAACCGACATAAGCACCTACAGAATTCACTCTCATTAAACCAGTATCTGTGTAATACCCATAAACGTTACCAGGTTTAGATTGATTGTTTGTACTCATTCTAGTAAATGACGCGCTACGGTTATTCTGAGTATCAAATAAAATATCAAACGAACCAACCTCAAAGCCTGTGGCACCAACACCGGCAAAAGTGCCCTGAACCTGTGACTCATTTGTTGTGCCTGAGACAGTTGTAACACCTGCTTGAATACCACCGTTAACATATACATCAACTGTACCAGTAAAATCCATAGTTGATACATTAGTTATAGTTATATCATAAAGTACGTTTGCCGTAGGGCTAAACACCATTAATCTACCATTATGCGCTATACCCATCATGTCTGCGTATGGAGTGCTATTTACATTAGCCGTGCCCGTAAAATAGCCTTTCGTATCCGCATCATCATCATCTGTAATGGTACCGGTAGCGCTAGAAGTTGTGCCAAGAGTTAACCCCGATGGGCTGGATAATGTCATGGTAATGGTTTCATCAAACTCGAATGCAGTATCACCCGTTACATCAACCGTTATAGATGCAGATGTTGATCCCGCAGGAATCGTTAAAGTACCTGTATTTGCTGTGTAATCGGTGCCAGCTGTCGCTGTGCCATCGGATGTTGCGTAAACAACCGTTGTGCTGGCAGTGGATGCAACCGAAGTGTTAACCGTAAATGACACCATTTGTGTGCCAGTATCACCCTCTACTACTGAACCGCCGGTGATCGTTACACTGGGTAAAGGTGCACTGCCGCCCCCACTACTACACGCGTTTAGCCCGATTAAAGAGGCTGTACTGAGTAAAATAACTGTAAGTGTTGATAGTGCGTTGTATTTTTTACGAGTAAAAATGGTGGGCATTTACATCATCCTATGTTGTAAGCAGATTTTGAATTTGTATTGAATTATACAGGTAATTACTAAATGGGTCATTCTAACAGCCTGATTTTAGGTGATTTTTATCACATAATTTTGTAGGGAAAATCCCTATATGATTCAAACGTTAAGTACCAAATAGTTATAGTTAAGTCATATTTTAAGGTCATAACTAAGATTTAACGCGTCTTTTAACGACATTTAGCAATCAAATCATGCTTTTATGCTATTTTTATGACAAATTGGCTTGTTATCTTCTTTTAACTTAACTGTTTTTACGCTTAGGTCACATTATCCTTGCTACTAGGGTTAATGAGGCTATGTTAATATCCGAGTCAAAATGGAATTAGGAATAAGTAAAGAATGATCAGTATATTAAGAGCGGTTGGCAATAACACACCAAACTCACCCTACTTTACTTCTTCTTGTTTGCCGCAAAGTCATATCATCAATTCTATCTTTGAAAAATAGATTCAATTGTCTCTGGCAACTATTAAAGGCTAATAAACTATATCAGCTTTATTGATTTTTTAATCCAGGGGAGTAAATTTTCATAATTACATTTATCAGACTCTAAAAGTCCTATTAAAAATTTATGTGCTTTATTTGCGTCAATTTTGAATTTATAACCATTTATTCTAAGAAATATATCAGTAGAAAAAAATGCGACTCGTTTATTTCCATCAATGAAAGGGGGATTCAT
>Ga0316205_10001115_pt1 | contig 37233 bp, 34 predicted proteins | sample 3monthpyrite_MG_FD_204941 | JGI IMG/M metagenome (GOLD analysis project Ga0316205, IMG submission 204941) | Microbial mat bacterial communities from mineral coupon in-situ incubated in ocean water Damariscotta River, Maine, United States -... | ecosystem: Environmental > Aquatic > Marine >...
TTTGGTAATTCCTCCCTTGAGGGAGGAGCAAGGAGGGTGTTTACAATAAATAAACACATATCACACTAACAATCAAGTAATTATATTTTGACTATATACTTTTAGTTATATCGAACTCACGTTAACTTAATCGAATAAAAATGCAGAAATTTTCTTTTAGTCCAGTTTAATATCACACTAGTCGAAAAATATAGCTAGGTTCTGTTAATAAGGTTAGATTTACATAGCTATTAATCAATATAAGAAGCGCTACTGACTCTTGCTTGCAAGAAAATTTAGCGTTTCTTTTTTTTAAATACTAGGCTGTAAATTCTATAACTGGTAAGAGTTTTTTATTGTTTTTCTTACTGTTTTAGTTCTTTAATCGAAAAAATATGCAAATTATTTCCGTTCATCTAGTATTCTATTAAAGTAGTCGAAAAACATAACTAGGTTGTACTATTAAAGTTACATTTACGTTGCTATTAATCAAATATTTGAAGCATTAGTTGACGTTCGTTTACGAAAAGATCTAATGCTTCTTTTTGTTTAAGAATACACCGAAATAAGGGCTTTGTTAAATGCTGCGACCTCTTCGATAGTGCCTGTGCTTATTCTGCACCAATCATAAAAAGGCGGAAAAGCACGACCAATCCTGACACCTTTGTTAAGCATCTGTTTGCCAAGTATATCAATGTTTCTGCCAGATTTAAAGAAGATAAAGTTAGTACTAGATTTTACATAAGGTAACTCCAAATGATCCAAAGTAGCATATATAAGTTGTTTGGCTTCTTTCGTTTTTTCTAAAGAAAACTTAAAAAACGCTTCATCTTTTAAAGCTTCTTTTGCACCTTCAATAGCGTACACATTGCTCATGGCAACGACATTACGTCTAATAATTAGAGCTAATTCTGGTTTTGCTATCAAGTAGCCAATACGCATTCCAGCCATACCATAAACTTTGGAAAATGTTTTTGAAACGACCACATTCTCACCTTTTTTCACCAATTCAACCATTGAAGGGTAATTAGGATCGTCAATATATTCATAATAAGCTTCGTCACTAAATATTATGGTTTTCTTGCTAACAGCAGTGCAAAAATCTACAAGCGTATCAGCAGGCAATAAGGTGGAAGTTGGATTATTAGGATTACACAAAAACACCATTTTTGTTTTATTGGTGATTCTCTTTTCAATTTCTTCGAGGTCATAGCCCATGTTTTTATCAACAGGTACCCAATTAATATTAGCGCCCCACATTTCGGCATATTGCATCATGGCTAAAAAAGTAGGTTTTGCAGCAATGATTTCGCCACCATCAGCAGTGAACGTAATTCCTGCAATTTTTAAGCCTTCGGTAGAACCTCCAGTAATAATAATGCTTTCTTTTTCAACACCATGTTTTTTGGCTAACATGTCTGCCAATTCATCGGCATATCCATAAGGGTATCTGCAACCATCATCAAATGCATTTTTTACAGCATTCCTAACACGTTCAGAAGGCCCATAAGGATTTTCATTAGAACTTAATCTAATTGGATTATTGAGTTTTCGAGGGTTGAATTTTAGTTTTTCTTCTTCTGTTAATGGCTTTATACTTGTAAAACCATTTAAAAGTGTGAATCCACCAGCAAGAGCAGTAGTTCTTAGCCATTCTCTTCTATTAAGTTCCATATAATTTATGTTGAAGGTTGTTGGCTAAGTTAATCTTTTATACGCTAGTTAGCAAGTAGTTGACTTAGCCTTTGCCAACCACCTCCATTAATGGCATTAATACCATTTCGCTTCAAGATGCTTGCTGCAGTACCAGATCTCATACCACTTGCACAACAAGTAATAACAGGTTTGTTTAGTTTTTTAATATCGGAAATATTACTACTTAATATTTGTAATGGAATATTCTTTGAGCCAGAAATTGCTCCTATTGAATATTCTGCTTTTGTTCGAACATCTAATACTATTGCCTCGTTCTCTATAAATTCTCCTACCATTTTTCTCTTGTTTTTAAATAAAAAATCAAAAAATCCCATAAATAATGTTTTTGCAAATAACAGAAATATTAAACTATTAACATGTAACTTGTGTTACAGTTTTTCAGTATCTTCCGTCATAATTTAGATAACAAAGTTACAACTTTTGAAATACGATTCACGTAAAGACGAAATCATTCAAACATCAGCTATTCTTTTTAAAAAAAAGGGATTTAGCGCTGTAACTATGAGGGATATTGCCAAAGAAATGGGGATTAAAGCCGCAAGTCTGTATAACCACATTAATTCCAAACAGGAAATCCTGTCTGAAATCATCATCTCTCTAGCAGAACAGTTTACAGAGCAAATGAAAAGTATAAAAATGTCTGATGAAAGCAGTATAGATAAATTAAAACAAATTGTGGCTTTGCATGTAAATATCACGTCCAAAAACCAATTCGGGATGGCATCCTTAAATAACGATTGGATGCATTTAGAGGCGCAATTGCCCTATTATTTAAAGTTAAGGAAAAACTACGAAAACGACTTTCGAAATATTATCGAAAAGGGTATAAAGGACAATGAACTTATAACTCAAAATCCAGATGTCATGGTGTTTTCAATGCTATCAACACTGCGTTCCTTGTACATCTGGTTGCCTAAAAAAGAAGATTTGGATATTGAAAAATTTACAACCGAATTAAGTTTGGTGCTCATTAACGGAATTAACAAATAGTTATCATTTTATTTTGTAAATTTGTAACTAAAACTAACAAGTGTTAGTTTGATTTCTTCCTTGAGGAAGGTGTTAAATTGTTTTACTGAATAAATCTTCTGGTTAAGCAAAATAAAAAGAGTTAAGAGATAGACTATGGCAGATTTTTACAACATAAAAGTTGCAGATATATATAAGGAGACAAAAGATACTGTAGTTATAACTTTTTATATTCCTGAAGATTTAAAATCTACATTTAAATTCAAACAAGGACAACACTTAACACTGCGTAAGGAAATCAATGGTGAAGATATTCGTCGTAATTATTCGATGTGTACAAGTCCGATTGATAACCAATGGAAAGTAGCTGTAAAAACCATTCGTGGTGGTGTATTTTCAAATTATGCTTTCAATGAGTTAAAAAAAGGAGATGAACTTCAGGTAATGCCTCCTCATGGCGAATTTTATGTTGAGGTAAATGAACAAGCGTCTAATAATTATGTTGCCTTTGCAGCTGGTAGTGGGATTACGCCAATACTCTCAATTATTAGAACACATTTACTTTTAGAGCCCAAAAGTACTTTCAAGTTATTCTATTTGAATCGAATGGTAAAATCCATTATCTTTAAGGAAGAGTTAGAGCAGCTTAAAAATCAGTTTTTTGAACGTTTTCAAGTGTTTTATTTTTTAACTAAAGAAAAGCGTGACATTCCATTTTTAAACGGTCGATTCGACAAAGAAAAACTAGCGGTTTTAACAAAAACGTTCATCGATATTCCAGATACCAATCATGCATTTATTTGTGGACCACAAGACATGATTTTCTTGATAAGTGATGAATTGCAGGCAGCGGGACTAGATAAAGATAAAATCCATTTTGAATTGTTCTTTTCAGGAAGTTCAGAGGAAGAAAACAAGCACATTGCCGAAGTACTTGATGAAAAAGCCGATGGAACAAAAGTAACCATCATCGATGGCGGAAAAGAATTCCATTTTGTCATGGATGACGATTTCGACAACATCCTTGATGGAGCACTTTCAGCAGGTGCCGATTTGCCATTTGCCTGTAAAGGTGGTGTTTGTAGTACCTGTAAATGCAAAGTGTTGGAAGGCGAAGTGAAGATGAAAGTGAATTATGCACTTGAAGAAAAAGAAGTGGCACAAAACTTTGTATTAAGCTGTCAAGCAGTGCCAACAACAGAAAAAGTAGTCGTAGATTTTGACGTATAAAGTCCTCCCTTGAGGGAGGATTTAGGAGGGTGTTACTAATAACTAGCGCCTATTCACTAAAACCTAAACAAATGAGCGAAGCACAAATTAAAAGTTTAGAAGAAGAATTTGAAGCACGCATAGCACGTGACGAAAAAATAGAACCTAAAGATTGGATGCCTGAAAAGTATCGAAAAACACATATTAGGCAAATGTCACAACACGCACATTCCGAAGTTGTTGGAATGCTTCCAGAAGGAAATTGGATAACACGAGCGCCTTCACTACGTCGTAAAGTGGCATTATTGGCAAAAGTGCAGGACGAAGGAGGTCATGGATTATATCTGTACAGTGCCACCGAAACCTTGGGAATTACCAGAGACGAAATGTATGAGCAACTGCACACTGGCAAAGCAAAATATTCTAGCATTTTCAATTATCCTGCAGTGACTTGGGCAGACATTGGAGCTATTGGTTGGTTGGTAGATGGTGCTGCTATTATAAATCAGGTAGCACTCTGCGGAACATCATTTGGGCCTTATGCTAGAGCAATGGTGCGAATATGTAAAGAAGAAAGTTTTCATCAACGTCAAGGTTACGAAATTACTTTAAAATTAGCTCAAGGAACACCACAGCAAAAAGCTATGGCTCAAGATGCTTTAAATAGATTTTGGTGGCCATCGCTAATGATGTTTGGGCCAGCTGATGATGATTCTCCAAACACTGCGCAATCCATGAAATGGAAATTAAAGCGTAAAACCAACGATGAATTACGCCAGCAGTTTATTGACCAAACTGTGCCTCAAGCTGAATTGATTGGACTTACAATTCCAGACCCAGATTTAAAATGGAATGAAAAAAAAGGAGGGTATGATTCTGGTGAGATAGATTGGGACGAATTTTGGCAAGTAGTAAAAGGACATGGTCCTTGTAATAAAGAACGAATGAAAGCAAGAGTAAATGCTTGGGAAAATGGCGAATGGGTACGTGATGCAGCTCTAGCTCATGCTGATAGACAACAGGAAAGAAAAGAAAAACAAGCCGTCTAATAGAATATAGATAATAAGACCGCTTCGCTTTTAGAAATTATATTATGTTGGCTCTTATAATTGTCCCCTCAAGGGGACTTTAGGGGTGTCAACAATAAATGGAATATAAAAACATAAATTGAAGATTTTGATTTCAAGTTAAGTTCAACTTCGATTTCAGCTTCAATTTCAATTTCAATTTATTATGAAAAAAAAAGAATGGCCTCTTTGGGAAGTCTTCGTAAGAAGTAAAAACGGATTAGAACATCGTCATTTTGGAAGTCTTCATGCAGCAGATGCTGAAATGGCTTTAGAAAATGCACGAGATGTCTATACAAGAAGAAACGAAGGTGTAAGTATTTGGGTGGTTGAGTCAAAAAATATTACCGCTTCAAACCCTGAAAAAAATGCTGAATTATTTGAACCAGCACAAGATAAGGTATATCGTCACCCAACATTTTACGATTTACCAGACGAAATAAAACACATGTAAAATTCCTGCGAAGGCAGGAATCTCATAAACTGAACCTAAATTTGAACCTAAACTTTGTAAAGAGCTTCAAATAAAAACAACATGAAAGAAGAAATTATAAATTCGGCATTTTCTTCCCCTTTGGGGAAGATGCCCAAAGGGCAGAAGGGGCTTTTATACAACTACATATTAGGTATAGCAGACAATAGCTTAATTCTTGGTCAGCGTTTAGGAGAATTATGTGGACATGGACCAAGTCTTGAAACCGATATTGCATTGACCAACATTTCTTTGGATTTATTTGGTCAAGTGAGAAGCTATTATCAATATGCTGCTAAAATTGCTAATAATGGAAGTAACGAAGACACCATTGCGATGATGCGACCAGAACGCGAATATGTAAATGTGTTATTGGTAGAACAGCCTAATACAGATTTTGGTTATGTTATAGCACGTCAGTTTTTGTTCGATGTCTATCACTTTATGTTCCTAACCGAGCTTCAAAGTAGTAAAGATGAAACATTGGCTGCCATTGCAAAAAAATCAATTAAGGAAGTATCATACCATTTGCGTTTTTCTTCCGATTGGATAAAACGTTTAGGCGATGGAACTCAAGAAAGTCATAAACGAATTCAAAATGCTATAAATGACCTTTGGACTTATACGGATGAATTATTTCATCAAACAGATGCAGAGAAAAAAATGATTGCCGGAAATATTGGTGTTGATACATTAAAGCTCAAAGAGACCTATTATCATAATGTTTCAGAAATTTTAAATCAAGCAACACTAGATGTTCCTGAATTAAAGTATTTTCAAAAAGGAGGAAAACAAGGCATTCATTCAGAACACATGGGATATATTTTAGCCGAATTACAATATATGCAAAGAACATATCCAAACATGTCTTGGTAAATAAATGAATAAGCAAATGATTGAACATGCCGACATCGATACCGAATTAATTCCAATTCTGGATAAAGTATCCGACCCAGAAATTCCTGTGTTAACGATTTTAGATATGGGAGTGGTTCGTTATGCAAAGCTCGTAGATGATGTAGTGTTGATTAAAATAACGCCAACATATAGTGGCTGTCCTGCTATGGATGTGATTGCTGATGATATTACAACAGCTTTTAAAAAAGCTGGATATAAAGTAAATATTGATTTGGTATTAACACCTGCTTGGACAACCGATTGGATTTCTGAAGAAGGCAGAGATGCACTTGAAAAATATGGTATTGCACCACCTTTGGAAGCAGAAGCCGATAAAGACGCATTACTAGGAAATAAAAAAATAGTGAAGTGTACCAATTGTGGTTCGCAAAACACAAATTTAGTAAGTCAATTTGGTTCAACAGCATGTAAGGCATTGTTTCAATGTGAAGACTGTCAAGAACCTTTTGATTATTTTAAATGTTTGAAGTAAACGTCATTACGTCAAATGTCCCCTTGAGGATTATCGAAATGAAAATATATTTTCATTGAAGATACAGAGCGTAGCTCTAAAAGGGGTGTGTAGATAAAAAGATTATGTAATATGAACAATTCAATTCTATTAAAAATTGAAAACAAAGTAGCGTACATCACGCTCAACAGGCCAGAAGTATTCAATAGCTTTAATCGAGAAATGGCATTAAGCTTACAAAGTATTCTCGATGATTGCGAAACAAATAATGAAGTTAGAGCTATTGTTCTTACTGGTAACGGAAAAGCGTTTTGTGCTGGTCAAGATTTAAAAGAAGTTACCTCTCCAGAGTTAAATCCTGGTTTCAAAAAAATTCTAGAAGAACACTACAATCCAATTATTTTAAGAATAAGAAATATTAAAAAACCAATCATTGCAGCAGTTAATGGTGTTGCAGCAGGCGCAGGAGCAAATATTGCTTTGGCTTGTGATATTGTTGTAGCTGATGAAAAAGCAAGTTTTATTCAAGCATTTAGTTTAATAGGTTTGATTCCTGATAGCGCTGGAACCTTCTTTTTACCACGCTTAATTGGATTTCAAAAAGCATCGGCATTAATGATGTTAGGAGATAAAATTTCTGCTGAAGAAGCCGAACGATTAGGTATGATTTACAAATATGTGTCTCCCGAAGAATTTCAAGAAACCGTTCAAAGAATGGCTCAAAAGCTAGCCAACATGCCAACAAAAGCGTTAGGATTGATAAAACAAACATTTAATCAATCATTGACTAATAATTTAGAACAACAATTAGCATTAGAATCAAAACATCAAATAGAAGCAGCAGGAACTGAAGATTATGCAGAAGGAGTCACAGCATTTATAGAAAAACGTAAACCAAATTTTAAAGGAAATTGAAATTTTAAATTAAACTAGATACTTCTAATTTATGGATTGTCCCCTTGAGGGGACTTTAGGGGTGTTAATAAAATAAATGAAAATATATTTTCAGTGAAGATACCGAGCGTAGCTCATTAGAGGTGTAAATAAACTATGAAAAACAAAATAATTCCATATAACCCAAAATTAAAACAATACGCAAGACAGTTAAGAAAAAACAGTACACTATCTGAAGTATTACTATGGAAAAACATAAAAAACAAAGCCTTGGGAGTGCAATTTCATAGGCAAGTCCCAATGCTGGACTATATTGTTGATTTCTATTGCCACGAATTAATGTTAGCAATTGAAATTGATGGCAATTCACATGATTACAGATATTTCGAAGATAAAAACAGACAAAATAAACTTGAAGAATATGGGGTCAAGTTCATTAGATTTAACGATTTAGATGTTAAAAGCAATATGTTTAGTGTTTCATTATCGCTAGAAGAACAAATCAAATTATTAAAAACACCCCTAAAGTCCCCTCAAGGGGACAACCTAAAGCAAACCCTAATACAAGTACATAATCGTATAAAGCCATACATTCACAAAACACCTGTGCTATCATCGCAATTAATAAATGAGATAGCAGGTTGCAATGTGTTTTTTAAGTGTGAGAATTTTCAAAAAATGGGAGCCTTTAAAATGCGAGGTGCAACAAATGCTATTTTAAATTTATCTGAAAAAGAACAAAGCAAAGGTGTGGTAACACATTCCTCTGGTAATTTTGCTCAAGCATTGTCATTAGCAGCAAACAAAATTGGAACAGAAGCCTATATCGTAATGCCTAAAAATGCTCCTCAAGTAAAGAAGAATGCAGTAAAAGGTTATAAAGGAAATATCATTGAAAGCGAATCGACACCTATAGCTCGTGAGCAAATGGCAGAAAAAGTGAAGCAAGAAACTGGAGCAACATTTATCCATCCATCTAATGATGATGATGTGATTCATGGACAAGGAACTGCTGCTATCGAACTGTTAGAAGAGCAACCACAATTAGATTTTATCTTTACACCAGTTGGTGGTGGTGGACTCATAGCAGGAACAGCATTGGCAGCAAAATATTTTTCTGATACCTGTAAAGTAATTGGTGGAGAACCAAAAAATGCAGATGATGCATATCGGTCTTTAAAAAGTGGGAAGATTGAATATAACGATGCTAATAGCACTACCATTGCAGATGGTTTAAGAACCTTTTTAGGAGATAGAAATTTCCCAATAATAAAGGAAAACGTTGACAAAATAATTAGAGTAGAAGAAGAAGATATTATTAATGCTATGCAGTTAATTTGGGAACGAATGAAAATAATCATCGAACCATCAAGTGCTGTCGCATTTGCAGCGTTATTAAAAGAAAAAGAACAATTTAAAAATAAAGACGTCGGAATTATTATTTCTGGCGGAAATGTAGATGTGACAAACCTTCCGTTTTAAAGGTTTGTCATCCTGAACTTGTTTCAGGATCTCATCAACAATTTTACTGTCAGTTCGAGCGCAGTCGAGAACAAAGTAAATTTGAAAATTGAAGTTTAACTAAAAAGTTTCTTCCATTTGGGAAGACGGAAGATGGGAATAAACGTAGGAATCATAGGAAGTGGAACAATGGGAAGTGGTATCGCACAAGTGGCTGCGACTTCTGGTTGTAAGGTGAAATTATACGATACAAACCAAGTAGCTTTAGATAAATCAAAAGGTGCCTTAAAAAAAATATTGAATAGACTCATTGAAAAAGGGCGAATCAATTCTGAAGAGAAAGATAGAATTCAGTCAAATATTAGTTATGTAGATAGCTTGAAGGATTTATCAGATTCAAATTTGACGATTGAAGCCATTGTTGAAAACCTTGATATCAAGAAAAAAGTGTTTTCAGAATTAGAAACTTATGTGTCTGATGATTGCATCATCGCATCAAACACCTCTAGTTTATCTATAGCATCAATTGCTTCCTCGTTGCAAAACCCAGAACGTTGCATTGGAATTCATTTTTTCAACCCAGCACCTTTAATGAAATTGGTTGAGGTGGTTCCAGCGATACAAACATCTAATGAAACGCTGGAGAAATCTGTTCAAATTATTGTCGAATGGGGAAAAACAGTTTCAGTGGCTAAAGATACACCTGGTTTTATTGTTAATCGTGTGGCTCGACCGTTTTATGGAGAATCTTTACGGATTTATGAAGAAGGACTGGCAGATTTTGTAACTATAGATCATAGTTTAAAAACTTTGGGAGGTTTTAGAATGGGACCATTTGAGTTAATGGATTTTATTGGGAATGATGTCAATTACACAGTAACCGAAACGGTATTTACTGCTTTCTATTTCGATTCAAGATACAAACCAGCATTCACACAAAAACGTTTTGCTGAGGCAGGTTATTTAGGACGAAAATCTGGAAAAGGCTATTATGATTATGATAAAAATGGAAAAATTATTGTTAAATGCAATGTCTCGTCGAGCGCAGTCGAGACGTCTTTAAGTAATAGTATTTTCAATCGTGTTTTAGTAATGCTCATCAACGAAGCTGCTGATGCTTTGTTTTTAAATATCGCATCAGCTGAAGACATAGATAATGCCATGACCAAAGGAGTTAATTATCCAAAAGGTTTATTGGCTTGGGCTAACGAAAAAGGAATAGATTGGTGCGTAAATAAAATGGACGAATTGTATAATGAATACCACGAAGACAGATATCGTTGCAGTCCATTATTACGTAAAATGAACAAAGAAAATAAAACGTTTTTTTAATTCGAACAATTGTCCCCTTGAGGGGACTTTAGGGGTGTCTAAAAAGCTATAGGGTTAAATATGAAAGGAGAATTAATCCCACATAAAATGTTAAACCTTGATGCTTTTAGCACTTGGTTAGGAATTGAGATTTTAGAATGTGAAATAGGTCGTTGTAGAGTGGCGTTGACAGTAAGAAAAGAAATGCTGAACAGCATGTTTAAAGCACATGGCGCTATTAGTTATGCATTGGCAGATACAGCTTTTGGCTTTGCAGCTAATACACATGGCAAATATGCTGTGTCTATAGAAACAAGTATAAATCACATTGAAGCATTAAACGAAGGTGATTATTTAATAGCAGAATCTGTGATTGAAAAAGTAAATAATAAATTAGGCTTTAATGTGATTGAAGTTAAAAGAGGTGATGAACTCGTAGCATTGTTTAAAGGAGTAGTTTATAGAACAAGTAAAAATTGGTAAGAATAATTAGAAAAGGAAATAGGTATTAGTAGATTAGGCATTAGTATGAAGAGTAACTATCATTTTAAGTTTGAAGATTTAAAGGTTTACCAAAAAGCTATGGATTTTGGTGAGTTAGTAGATTCAATCGTCAAAAAATTTCCTAATCATGAACTATATGCGCTTTCATCTCAATTCCGAAGAGCAGCAGATTCTATAGCTTTGAATATAGCTGAAGGTTATCCGGGTTCAGATGCTCAATTTGTAAAACATTTAAATCATGCAATATATAGTGCAAACGAATGTGTAAGTTGTAGTACTAAATCAAGAAGGAGAAAGTATATCAATTTTGAAGAAGACGAAGAAAATAGAAGATTAATTTCAGAACTTACTAAAATGCTATCAAGCTTACGAAAAAGAATCAAAGAAAGAAATTATAACTAATTCCTAATCCCTAAAAAAACTAATCCCTTAAGTAATGGAAGCATATATAATAGACGGAATAAGAACACCAATTGGGAGTTATAAAGGAACATTATCTGCTGTTCGTACAGACGATTTAGGAGCATTAGTGATTAAAGAAGTTGTAAAACGAAATCCAAACATTCCAAAAGAAGCCTATGATGATGTCATTTTAGGATGTGCAAACCAAGCAGGGGAAGATAATCGTAACGTAGCGAGAATGTCAGCATTATTAGCTGGTTTGCCTTATTCTGTTCCAGGCGAAACAGTCAATCGTTTATGTAGTTCTGGTTTATCAGCCATTATTCATGCAAATAGAGCCATAAAAGCTGGTGATGGCGATATATTTATAGCTGGAGGAGTTGAGAATATGACACGAGGCCCTTACATCATTGCAAAATCATCGAGTGCTTTTGGTAATGATTCTAAAATGTACGATTCCAGTTTTGGATGGCGTTTTATCAATCCAAAAATGCATGACATGTATGGAACAGATGGAATGGGAAATACCGCTGAAAACCTTGTTGAGAAATATAATATTTCTCGCGAAGACCAAGACAAGTTTGCTTATTGGAGCCAGATGAAGGCTGCAAAAGCCCAAGAGAATGGACGTCTAAATAAAGAAATAGTTTCAGTTGAAATTCCTCAACGTAAAAAAGACCCAATCCTTTTTTCGAAAGATGAATTTGTAAAACCAAACACTTCACTTGAGGTATTAGGAAAATTACGAGCAGCCTTTAAAAAAGAAGTTGGAAGTGTCACAGCCGGAAATGCTTCAGGATTAAATGATGGAGCTGCAGCGACAATTATAGCATCAGAAGATGCCGTAAAAAAATACAATCTAAAACCATTAGCTAGAATTGTAAGTTCCGCAGTTGTTGGTGTAGAACCACGAATCATGGGAATAGGTCCAGTGGAAGCGTCCAAAAAAGCATTGGCAAAAGCAGGATTATCACTTGATGATATCGATGTTATAGAATTAAACGAAGCATTTGCCGCACAAGTGTTGGCTTGCACAAGAGCTTTAGGTTTGGCAGATGACGACCCAAGATTAAATCCAAATGGAGGCTCAATAGCCATTGGTCATCCACTTGGAGTTACAGGAGCACGAATTGCCTATTCTGCAGCTTTGGAGTTACAAGAGCAAAAAAAACGTTATGCTTTAGTAACCATGTGTATTGGTGTTGGACAAGGCTATGCTTGTGTAATTGAAAATATGACGTCATAACAATTGTCCCCTTGAGGATTATCGAAATGAAAATATATTTTAAGTGAAGATACAGAGCGTAGCTCTAATAGGGGTGTTGATGTTGAACATTTATATATTAGGCAAAATAATTGTGAAGAAAAAAATTAATAAGTTCCCTTTCCTTTGGAAAGGGTTAGGGATAGGATGAAAATATTAATCATAGGAGGAAACGGAACCATTGGTAAAAAAGTTACTGAAAGGCTAAAGCAGAATCATGAAGTGATTGTTGCTGGACGTAATTCAGGAGATGTACAAGTAGATTTTTCTGATTCTAATTCCATTAAATCAATGTTTGATGAAATAGGAAAAGTTGATGGTATTGTTGCCATAGCTGGAGATGCAAAATGGGATAAGTTCGATAACTTATCGGAGGATGATTTCTATATTGGTATCAAGAGTAAGTTAATGGGTCAAGTAAATGTGGTGAGAATAGGTAAGAACTATTTAAGTAAAGGAGGCTCTATTACATTATCAACAGGTATTCTTGCAGATGACCCAGTTGATATGACCACAAGTGCAGCAATGGTCAATGGCGCTATTCACAGTTTTGTAAAAGCAGTGGTTTTAGAGTTGGATGCTATTAGAGTCAATGTGGTTTGCTCTGATTTGGTCGAAGATGCTTACGAAAAATATAAAGATTATTTTCCAGGAAATACTCCAGTTCCAATGCATAAAATTGTAGATGGTTATGTGAAGTGTGTTGAAGGAAAAATAAACGGAAGAATATTAAGAATAATGGCATAACAAATTCCTGCGTCCGCGTGCCGCTGAAGCTTTAGCGGAGGCGCAAGGCAGGAATCTATTAAAGTCCTCCCTTGAGGGAGGATTTAGGAGGGTGTTTATGACGCAAATTGAAAGATTAGAATAAAATAATATCAACAAATAAATTAAAACCCTATTTCCTTTGGAAGGAGTTAGGGATAGGATGAAAAAAAATACAACATCATGTTTCCGTGAAAACGGAAATCTTATTAAATAAAGCAATAAGCTTATGAGAAAGATTGAACATTATGTAACTGGAAATTGGACAACAGGAAAAGAAGCAGGCACACCAATCCATGACGCAATAACTGGCGAAGCTTTTGCTAGTGTCGCCATTGAAGGGTTAGATATTCCCGAAATTCTAAACTATGGACGAACAAAAGGTGGCGAAGTGCTTCGTAAAATGACCTTTCAAGAGCGTGGCAATATGCTTAAAAAATTAGCATTTTATTTAATAAAAAAGAAAGAGGCCTTTTATGAATTAAGCTATAGAACTGGAGCTACAAAAGTGGATAGTTGGATAGATATAGAAGGCGGTTTCGGAAACCTGTTTGCCAACGCATCATTACGTAAATTATTTCCAAACCAATCGTATCATGTTGAAGGTGATGCTATCGATTTATCCCGTGGAGGACGCTTTATGGCACATCATATTATGGTACCTAAAAAAGGAGTTGCTGTTCATATTAACGCATTCAATTTCCCAGTTTGGGGAATGTTAGAGAAATGTGCAGTAAACTGGATGGCTGGCGTTCCTGCTGTTGTTTTGCCTGCACCTTCATCATCGTATTTAGCTGAAGCAGTTGCTCGTGAAATCATCAATTCAGGAATTTTACCAGAAGGTGCTTTGCAAATCATCAACGGAACTGTTAAAACAATTTTAGATACTATAGAATCTCAAGATGTGGTCACTTTCACAGGTTCTGCTTCAACTGGTCGACTATTAAAAGCGCACCCAAGAATTATTCAAGAGGCAGTTCCTTTTACCATGGAAGCTGACTCTTTGAATGCTTCTATTTTAGGGGAAGATGCTGTTCCTGGAACACCTGAATTTGATATTTTTATCAAGGAAGTCAGAAAAGAAATGACCGTGAAAGCTGGACAAAAATGTACGGCTATAAGAAGAATTATTGTTCCTAAAAATTTGGTTGAAGATGTACAAATAGCACTTGGTAAAGCACTTGATAAAGTCACTATTGGAGACCCAAGACTGAAAGAGGTAAGAATGGGCTCATTGATTAGCAAGGAACAGGTTGAAGAAGTTCGTAATAGTGTTTCCGATATTGCTGAAGAAGCCAAAATAGTTTATGGAAACCTCGATAAGATTGAAACCATTGGAGCTGACGCTAAAAAAGGAGCATTTATAAGCCCAATTTTATTACGAGCAGATAATCCTTTTAAAACCACAGCGATACACGAACGCGAAGCATTTGGTCCAGTAAGTACCATCATGCCTTATAAAACTTTGGAGGAAGCAATTACATTGTCTCAAATGGGAAAAGGTTCTCTAGTGTCTTCAATCATCACAAATGATGATAACATCGCAAAGGAATATGTAATCAATGCCGCAAGTCATCATGGTCGTATTTTAGTGCTGAACAGAGAAAATGCTAAAGAAAGCACTGGTCATGGCTCACCATTACCAACTTTAGTTCATGGAGGTCCAGGACGTGCTGGAGGAGGAGAAGAAATGGGAGGTATGCGAGGTGTAAAACATTATTTGCAGCGTACAGCTATTCAAGGTAGCCCAACAACATTAACCGAAATCACTGGAATTTATCAGCAAGGAGGCGCTTACAAAGAAGCAGAACAACATCCATTTAAATACCATTGGGAAGATATTCAACCTGGAATGTCAATGAAAACTCATAAACGGACGCTTACAGATTCAGATATAATAAATTTCTCAAACCTTACTTGGGACCATTTTTATGCGCATACAGATATTACTTCACTTGATGGAAGCATTTTCGAAAAACGAACTGCTCATGGTTATTTTATTTTGGCAGCAGCAGCAGGATTGTTCGTCTATCCTAACAAAGGGCCTGTGTCTGCAAATTACGGATTGGAAGAATGTCGTTTTTTAAGACCTTTATATCATAACGACACCATTTATGTACGCTTGACCTGTAAACAGAAAATTGATAGAGACGTAGCAAGTGCGGAGCACCCAAGTGGCATAGTAAAGTGGTTTGCAGAGGTTTTTGATGCTGAAGATGAATTGGTAGCAGTGGCAACGGTGTTGACAATGGTACAAAAAAAACAAGAAGTTTTTGCTGAAATAAATAGACAAACCATTGAAAACTATTTGAATAAATTAACAGATGCCTCTAAACCACTTTGGGGAACCATGTCACCGCAACACATGGTGGAACATTTAGAATATGCTACTAGAATTTCATCAGGGGAAATTCAAGATTTTGAATTTTCAACACCAGAAAAAATTATGGAGAAAGTTTATAACACGTTATATAATTATAAGCCAATGCCAAGAAATTTTGAAGCACCTAAAGCATTAACCGAAGAATTAAAATCCTTGAAGCATAACAATTTAGAAACAGCAAAACAAAAGTTGTATGAGGCTTATAATGATTTTGAAAACTATTTTAAAGAACATCCTGATGCAACACTAAAAAATATTGTTTTTGGAAACCTTAATAGATATGAGTGGAACTTGTTTCATAGAAAACATTACAACCACCATTTTGAACAATTTGGATTAATATAAATTGATATTGTCACCCTGAGCGCAGTCGAAGGGTCTATAACATAAATGATTATAATTATAACATGAATAAAGAACCATACGTAAAACAAACCATAGAAAACCAAGTAGGATATATCGAATTTTTTCACCCTTCTCACAATTCATTGCCATCAAATTTGCTATCTGAATTAGCAAGAACTATAACCAATGCAGGAGAAGATGACAGTATTAAAGTTATTGTTCTTAAAAGTGGAGGTGACAGAACATTCTGCGCTGGAGCAAGTTTTGAAGAATTGGTTGCCATTAATGATGAAGATACAGGAAAGGAGTTTTTCTCTGGATTTGCCAATGTAATTAACGCAATGCGAAAATGTCCAAAATTTATTGTTGGTCGTGTACAAGGTAAAACAGTTGGAGGAGGCGTTGGTTTGGCTTCAGCAACCGATTATTGTATGGCAACAAAATTTGCGGCTATAAAATTGAGCGAACTTAATGTTGGTATTGGTCCTTTTGTGGTTGGTCCTGCAGTACAACGAAAGATAGGATTAAGCGCCATGTCGCAAATAGCAATAGATGCAAATAGCTTTTATTCAGCAGAATGGGCTAAAGATAAAGGCTTGTTTACACAAGTGTTTGATACTACTGATGAGTTGGATGAAGCAGTTGCAACTTTTGCAGAAAACTTATGTAATTACAACCCAAAAGCCATGAGTGAAATGAAAACCATGTTTTGGAGAGGAACCGAAGATTGGGACCAATTATTAATACAACGCGCAAAAATTAGCGGAAGATTGGTGTTGAGTGATTTTACTAAAGAAACATTGAAGCGTTTTAAGTGATTAGAGGGTAGTTAATAGAGAGTAGACAGTTTTGAAAAGTATTATATGAAAAGTGAATACCATTTTAATTTTGAAGAATTGAAAGTGTATCAGAAAGCACTTGAATATGGCGAGTTGGTACACGTTCAACTAAAAGGTTTTCCGAAGATTGAGGATTACCGATTGTCAGCTCAATTTGCTCGTGCAGCAGATTCAATAGCATTTAATATTGCTGAAGGTTCAGGCAGTTCAGATGCCAGTTTTTTGAATTATTTACGAATTGCCAGAGATAGCTCAAGAGAATGTGTGGCTGCTACTACCAAGTCATATTTAAGGAAATATATAACGTTTGATCAAAGTGAAAAAAATAGAGCACTTCTTGTTGAAATCAATAAGATGCTTTCTGCTTTGATGAAGCACTTGAAAAATAAAAATAAATAAAACATGAATTATGACTGATTTTCTACCCTCTACCGACTACTCGCTATTCTCTTTTGCCTTATGATTTACAAATTCAAAAGTTACATACCAGTTGTTCACAAAACCAGTTTTGTGCATCCTTTGGCTGCTGTAACAGGAAATGTCATTATTGGCAAAGATTGTTACATAGGTCCTGGAGCTGCCATTCGTGGTGATTGGGGACAAATCATTTTGGAAGATGGTGTAAACGTACAGGAAAACTGTACAGTACATATGTTCCCTGGTAAATCAATAACCTTGAAGGAAAGTGCACATATTGGTCATGGAGCAATTATTCATGGCGCCAATATTGGTAAAAATGTGTTGGTTGGGATGAATACGGTTATCATGGATGATGCCGAAATTGGTGATGAAAGTATTGTAGGCGCAATGGCATTTGTAAAAGCAGAAACTAAAATTCCAAATAGAAGTTTGGTAGTTGGCAATCCAGCGAAAGTTGTAAAGCAAGTAACAGATGAAATGATAGATTGGAAAACGAAAGGCACAAAATTGTATCAACAGTTACCAAAAGAGTGCCATGAAAGTTTAAAAGAAGTAGAGCCTTTAGGAGAGGTTCCTGATAATATGAAAGTTCAAGAAGGTATTTATGATACACTTCGAAAATTTATGAAAGAATAATTCCTTCCTTGAGGAAGGTGGCGCAAAGCGTCGGAAGGTGTAAATATAAACTAACAAACATTAGTTAACTAAATGACTAGTTACGAATTTAAAATGCCCAAACTGGGTGAGAGTATTACAGAGGCAGCCATAATCAAGTGGTTCAAAAATGTTGGCGATACTATTGAAGAAGATGAAATGTTTCTTGAAGTAGCAACAGATAAAGTAGATTCCGAAGTGCCTTCAACAGTATCTGGAGTCATTGAGGAAATTTTGTACAAAGCAAATGATGTCATAAAAATTGGTGAAACGATTGCTATCATTAAGACTAACGGAAAGGTTTCAACTTCTAAAAAAGAAAAACCCCAGATTGACACCTTAAGCACAATCGAGCCCAAAGTGGAAAAAAAAAGACAGAAACAGCATTTTACGGCTCCGAGCACTCCTTCCCCTTTGGGGAAGTCAGAAGGGGCTTCTTTCTTTTCACCGTTAATCATTTCAATAGCAAAAAAACATCACATAAGTTTTGAAGAGTTAGCACGTATTCCAGCAACTGGAAATGATGGAAGGTTACGGAAAAGCGACATCTTTCAATATATAAAAGACGGAAGACCATACAAATTTGTACAACCTCGCGTTACTCAAGATCCAACCGCATATCGCATTCCTCAACCCAATTTAGATAAAGGCACAGGCAAGATTGTAAAAATGGATAGAATGCGTCAAATGATTGCCGATCGTATGGTGTATTCAAAGCATACATCACCTCATGTAACAGCTTATGTTGAAGCCGATTTAACCAATCTGGTTAATTGGCGAAATGCAAACAAAATTCCGTTTCAAGAAAAACATAATTGCAAGTTGACGTTTACACCTTTGTTTGTAGAAGCAGTGGCAAAAGCAATTAAGGATTTTCCAATGATAAATGTGTCAGTAGATGGGGAAAACATCATTGTTAAAGAACATATAAATATTGGCATGGCAACAGCATTACCAAGTGGAAATTTGATTGTTCCTGTGGTGAAAGATGCTGATAAAATGAGTTTAAAAGAGCTTGCAGCTGATGTTAATAATTTATCAGTAAAAGCCAGAAATAATAAGTTGAACCCAGAAGATATTAAAGGAAGCACATTCACTATTTCAAACGTTGGAACTTTTGGAAGTGTCATGGGAACACCAATCATAAACCAACCAGAAGTTGCCATTTTAGCATTAGGAATCATTAAAAAACGAGCTGAAGTAATCGAAACAAAAAAAGGTGACGAAATAGCCATTAGAAGCATGATGTACTTATCATTATCGTTTGACCATCGTGTCGTTGATGGTTATTTAGGAGGAAGCTTTGTACGTCGCATAGCCGATTATTTAGAGCAATTTGATGTAAATAGAAAAATTTAATGTCATTCTGAGAGATAGCGAAGAATCTTATGAAAAGATTACCACTTTCGTCTTTGGAATGACAAACAAATAACATTATGAAACATAACATTTCAATAAAAAAAGTAGAAAAATCAAAAGTTCAAGACCTTGATTTCAACAATATCCCATTAGGACGAACATTTACAGACCACATGTTTATTTGTGATTATGAAAATGGACAATGGAATAACCCAAGAGTCGAACCGTTGCATTTAATTCCAACACATCCAGCAGCCATGGCACTACATTATGGTCAAGCCATTTTTGAAGGAATGAAAGCAACTATAGATATTAAGGGCATACCAATGTTGTTCAGACCACAAAAAAATGCAGCAAGATTAAACTCAAGTGCAGATAGAATGGGAATGCCAAATTTTCCTGAAGGTTTATTTGTAGAAGGATTAAAACAATTAGTAGCTGTTGAGCAATCTTGGATTCCACCACAAGAAGGAAGCGCCTTATACTTAAGACCATTCATGTATGCCGACGAACCTTTTATTGGTATGCGTGCTGCAACGAGTTTTAAATTCATCATCATTGCATCACCTTCTGGGCCATTCTTCACTAAGAGAATTAAGCTTTATGCCGAAACAAAATACATTCGTGCAGCAGAAGGAGGAACAGGAGAAGCCAAAGCAGCAGGAAATTATGCTGCAGCCATTCGTCCAACAGAATTAGCAAAAGCAAAAGGTTACGACCAAGTATTGTGGTTAGATGCCATAGAGCATAAATACATTCAAGAAGTAGGCACCATGAATATTTTCTTCAAAATAGATGGAAAATTTGTAACACCAAAACGTGATGGAGCTATTTTAGATGGCATTACTAGAATGAGTGTCATTGACTTGTTGAGACACAAAGGATTTGAAGTAACTGAACGACCAATTACGATTTATGAGATAAAAGAAGCATCTAAAAACGGAACGCTTGAAGAGGCCTTTGGCACAGGAACAGCTGTTGGTATTGCTTACATTCAAGACATAGGATTTGGTGATGAAACGATTCATGTGTCAAATAAAAATCCTGTTGGATTAGATATAAATAAAACCTTAAACGGAATTAAAACTGGAAAAATTAAAGATACTTTTAACTGGATGGTTAAAATTGAAAAAGAATTGGCATAGAATAATTTAGGCGTTACCACAAGGGTCAGGCTTTCCGCTATATCTTTTGCTTGGGCAAAAGGATGCCGCTGCAATCCTTAACGCAACCAAGACCTCACAGATTTTTAAAACCTGTGAGGTCTAAAGAATAAATAAAAAACCAAAAAGACAACAGAGAAGTTGAAAACGAATATGAACCTGAAATTGAAGTCAAAAATTTGAATATTAAGAATGTCCACTCAAGGATTATCAAAATGAAAATATATTTTCATTGAAGATACAGAGCATAGCTCTAATAGGGGTGTTTTTTTAATTTCTGTAAACCAACAATATGAAGTGTTAGACAATATAAACTAAAAAAAAGAATTTTTTTTGAACAGATGAGTACCTCATTTCATATACCTCGAAAGCCATATAAAAGATGAATAAAGACATATTAAAAAAAGCATTTTCAAAACTTTGTACAGCCAAAGCCATGACAGAGTTGTATGAATCAAATTTTAAGCAGGTTTCTAAATATGTACACGCAACCTCGCGTGGGCATGAAGCCATACAAATTGCCTTAGGATTGCAGTTATTACCACAAGATTATGCGTTTCCATACTATCGAGATGATGCCATGTTATTATCGTTTGGAATGCAACCTTATGATTTAATGTTACAGCTTATGGCTAAACGAGGTGACCCTTTTTCTGGAGGTAGAACATATTACTGTCATCCAAGTTTAAAAGATGCTGATAAACCTAAAATACCGCATCAATCTTCAGCAACAGGCATGCAAGCCATTCCTGCAACTGGAGTTGCTATGGGCATGCAATACCTCGAAAAACAGGATATGAAAAATCCTATCACAAGTGAACACGCTTTAGCTTCCTTCCCTTTGGGAAGGATTGAGGATGGGCTTGTAGTCTGTTCCCTAGGCGACGCCTCAATTACCGAAGGCGAAGTCGCCGAAGCCTTCCAAATGGCTGCCTTAAAGCAAATACCAATTTTGTATTTAGTTCAAGATAACGGTTGGGATATTTCAGCAAATGCAGCAGAAACTAGAGCCCAAAATGCTTTTGAATATGCGCAAGGGTTTCATGGTTTAGATGCTACTTCTATTGATGGAGCGAATTTTATTGAAAGTTATGAAGCTCTAAAAAAAGTAATCAAAACTATTAGAGAAGAACGTCGACCATTTTTAGTGCACGCTAAAGTTCCTTTGTTGAATCATCATACGTCTGGAGTGCGTATGGAATGGTATCGTGACGATTTGGACGAAGCACGTTCGCGAGACCCTTATCCAGTTTTAAAACAACAATTATTAGATAATAGTTTCACCGAAAAAGAGATAAACGAGATAGAGACTTCTGCCTACGCAGAGGTGCAAGCAGACTTTCAGAAAGCTTTAAAAGCCGATAATCCAAAACCTGAAGATTTATTCACTCACGATTTTGTCCCTACACCAATTACAGAAGAGACTGGAATACGTGAACCTGAAGGCGCAGACAAAGTAGTTATGGTTGATTGTGCCTTGTTTGCAGTTGAAGAACTTATGCGAAAGCACAAAGAATGTTTACTGTATGGTCAAGATGTTGGAGGACGACTTGGAGGTGTATTTCGTGAAGCTGCAACGTTAGCTCAGAAGTTTGGTGATGATCGTGTATTCAACACACCAATTCAAGAAGCTTTTATTGTTGGCTCAACGGTTGGAATGAGTGCTGTTGGATTAAAGCCAATTGTTGAGGTTCAGTTTGCCGATTATATTTGGCCTGGATTAAACCAGTTATTTACCGAAGTTAGTAGAAGTTGTTATCTCTCTAACGGCAAATGGCCTGTGAGTATGATTCTTCGTGTTCCTATAGGTGCTTATGGAAGTGGTGGTCCTTACCATTCATCTTCAGTAGAAAGCGTGGTTACAAATATTCGAGGTATTAAAATAGCTTATCCAAGTAATGGAGCCGATTTAAAAGGCTTGATGAAAGCTGCATATTACGACCCAAATCCTGTAGTAATTTTAGAACATAAAGGGTTGTATTGGAGTAAAGTTCCAGGAACCTTAACTGCAACGTCTGTTGAGCCAAGTGAAGATTATGTTTTACCACTTGGAAAAGCTTGGGTTTTACAGGAAATTTGGAAACAAGAAGATGTAGAAACTTTAACAATTATCACCTATGGAATGGGAGTGCATTGGGCTTATAATGCTTCAGGTGAATTAAATATGAGAGACCAAATTGAAATTATTGATTTACGTACTTTATTTCCATTAGATGAAAATACTATCATGAATTCTGTTAAGAAAACTGGAAAATGCCTTGTAGTTACCGAAGAGCCTTCCAATAATAGTTTTGCATTAGCATTGGCTGGAAAAATTCAAGAGCAATGTTTTCAATATTTAGATGCGCCTGTTATGACTTTTGGCAGTGAAAATATGCCTGCAATTCCGTTAAACTCTACTTTAGAGCAAACTATGATTCCTTCAACGGAAAAAGTGAAAGCAAAAATCAAGAAGTTGCTGAGTTATTAAGTTTTTGTATTTTACATACATTAAAAATTAGTGTATGTATACAAAACGAATTTATTCCGTTAAAAACATGGCCAGATGGACACGCTGGGAAACCATGCTTTTTTTCTTTATTGCTTTAATTCCAACAATATTGTATAAAATTTTTGGACTCACATGGTTGCAAATTCCTTGGACTCCAATTGCCTTAGTTGGTACAGCACTAGCATTTGTTATTGGATTTCAAAACAATGCAGCTTATGGTCGTATTTGGGAAGCTAGAAAAATTTGGGGAGGTATTGTTAATACATCTCGGACTTGGGGAATGAAGGTAAAAGCAATGATTACAAATGAATACACTAATAGCCCTGTTTCAGAAGATATCATGCGAAATGAAATAAAGACACTTACTTATAGGCATATTGGTTGGATGACAGCATTAAGACATGCCATGCGTCAACGAAAATCTTGGGAAGTGTTCATGAACCATAAATCCAATAAAGAATGGGAAGATGAGATTTATACACCAGAAAGAAGAAATACTTTAGAAGAAGAATTAAAACCCTATTTAAGTAATGACGAAAGAGAATACGTGCTTTCAAAAGGAAATAAGCAAACAGCTCTTTTGAACTTACAATCCAATCATTTAAAAAAACTTAAAGAACAAGGATTGGTTTGGGAGTTTTCATTTTTAGAACTGGAAAATGTTTTAGAAGAATTATTTACATTACAAGGAAAATCTGAACGTATTAAAAACTTTCCTTACCCAAGGCAATATGCTACAATTGGTCATTATTTTATTTGGACATTTATTTTGTTGCTACCATTTGGTGTGATTCCAGAATTTGATAAAATAGGTAAAAATCTTCTTAGTGATTTTCCACTAATTAGTCAGTATTTTATTTGGGCAGCTATTCCGTTCTCGGTAATTGTATCTTGGATTTTTCATACTATGGAGCGTATAGGTAGAGCAGGAGAAAATCCGTTTGAGGGAACTGCTAATGATGTGCCGATTTCGACAATTTCGAGAGGTATTGAAATTGATTTGCGCCAAATGTTGGATGAAAATGATGCTGACATTCCTAAACAATATCCAGAAAATTTGAATGTTCAGATGTAAGTTATATAGGAGAAATGAGAGCAGCTATTTACGAAAAATTTCAAGGCCAAATAACCATTCAAAATATTCCAGATCCAACTCCCAAAAGTGATGGAGTCGTTGTAAAAGTAAGCACCACTGGATTATGCAGAAGCGATTGGCATGGTTGGATGGGACATGATCCAGATATAAAATTACCTCATATTCCTGGACATGAATTGGCTGGGATCATTGCAGATGTTGGCAAAAACATCAAAAACTTTAAAATTGGAGATAGAGTAACGATACCATTCGTAGCTGGATGTGGTAAATGTGGAGAATGCAAATTAGGTAATCAACAAGTATGCGATTATCAATCGCAACCAGGATTTACGCATCATGGTTCGTTTGCTGAATATGTCGCCTTGGATTATGCTGATACTAATCTTGTAAAACTTCCAGAAGAAATAAATGATATCACAGCAGCAACTTTAGGATGCCGATTTATCACAGCATTCAGAGGCATTGTAGCACAAGGAAAAGTATCGGAAGGACAACACGTCACCATTCATGGTTGTGGAGGTGTTGGCCTATCTGCCATCATGATTGCAAATGCTTTAGGGGCTCATGTTACAGCAATCGATATTAATCAAGACACTTTGGAATTGGCCAAGCAACTTGGCGCAAACTCAATAATTAATGCTTCAAATAGCAACGTAGTTGAAGCTGTTAAAGAAATCACCAAAGGAGGCGCTCATGTATCGATGGATGCTTTGGGAAGTGAAATTACATGTCTTAATTCTATTGCATCACTTAAAAAAAGAGGAAAGCACATACAAGTTGGATTGATGACAGGAAACCATAAACATCCTAATATTCCAATGAATAGAGTTTTAGCAGATGAACTTGAAATTATTGGTAGTCATGGTATGCAAGCTCATAAATATCCTGAGATATTGAAAATGATAATTGAAGGGAAGTTACATCCTGAAAAACTCATTGAAAAAACCATTACCTTAGAAGAAGCAACTATAGCTTTACCAAATATGAATAAATTTAAACATAAAGGTGTTTTGGTTATCAACTCCTTTTAATACTAAACCTCATGAAAAGAGTTATAATTATAATCATTACTTGTACTACTTTTTCATGCGCAAGCCCACAAGAAAAAGTAAGTGAATCAGCTATTTTGATTTCAAATGTTAACATAGTTGATGTTCGTACAGGAAGTATCATTGAAAACCGACAAGTCATTATTGATTCTGGGGAGATTTCTAAAATCTCAGAGTCCGTTTCTAATACTGAAAACTATAAAACAGCCATTGATGGAAGTGGTAAATTTTTAATGCCAGGACTAGCTGAAATGCATGCACATATTCCACAACCATCGAATTCCAACCCTGATATAATTGATGAAACATTGTTTTTATATTTATCAAATGGCATTACAACTATTAGAGGAATGCTTGGTCATCCATCACATTTGGAGCTGCGTGAAAAAGCAAAAGTCAACAACATTTTATCACCAAGGATTTATACTTCCAGTCCTTCATTAAATGGAAATTCCATAAAAACTACAGGAGAAGCAGTAGAAAAAGTAACTGAGTATAAGAATACAGGGTACGATTTTTTAAAAATCCATCCTGGAATTAAATTAGAAGTTTTTGATGCAGCTGTAAAAACCGCTAAAGAATTGGATATTCCTTTTGCAGGTCATGTTCCTGTGGATGTTGGTGTGCGTCATGCCATGGAAAGTGGCTATGCATCCATCGACCATGTTGATGGATTTTTAGAAGGTTTGGTTCCACAATGGGCTAATGTAAATCCTAATGAAAATGGATTTTTTGGTTATGGCTTTACGTCATTAGTAAATATTGAAAATATTGATGAGTTAGTAACTATGTCAAAAGAAAATAAAGTATGGATTGTGTCTACACAAAGTTTATTTGAACGTTGGTTTGCGCCTATAACAGCAGACGAACTATTAAAAGAACCAGAAATGAAATACATGGCAAAAACCACGCTGGATAATTGGAAAAATAGAAAATCTCAATATACTGACACAGAAGATTTTAGCGAATCGCAATGGGAACAATTTAATGAGATAAGAAGGGAATTAATATATAAACTACAAAAAGAAGGTCATGGTATGTTGTTAGGTTCTGATGCGCCACAATTGTTCAATGTTCCTGGTTTTTCAATACATCACGAAATTGAAGGCATGGAAAAAGCAGGATTAACGCCTTTGGAAATCATAAAATCAGGAACTATAAATCCAGCTATTTATTTTGGTGAAGAACATAATTATGGAGAAGTCAAAGAAGGATTATCAGCCGATTTAATTTTGTTAAATGACAATCCGTTAAGTGATTTAAAAGCGTTAAAAAATATTTCGGGAGTTATGGTAAGAGGTCAATGGTTGTCTAAAGAAACTATTGATAAAAAACTGGAAGACATTGCAGCAAGAAATGCCAATAAATAAAAAAACTTCAATCACTTTAGGTAATTGAAGTTGTATTTAAGAGTCGGTGGAGGGACTCGAACCCACGACCTGCTGATTATAAATTAGTTACTCTAGCCAGTTGAGCTACATCGGCGTAACTGACGGTAAATATGATTCTGAAAACAATATTTTTAAACAATTTAAAATATTTTTTTTCGAATATTTTTCCAGTGTAATTGCCTAATAAACTTGCCTTGTTTTTCATTAACAAGAAATGCTTGTTTTTCTTTTTTAGCCTTAGAATAGCCAATAATTGAATTAATAAAATAAGAAAAACTTCTTTTATTAAGAGCGCTTTTAAGAGAAGCAATTACAGTTAAAATAATTCCGAAACGCATTTTATACAAAGCTTCACCTCTTAAGTGTTTTGTGCTTTTTGAGTAAGTCTTTCCAGTTGGTTTAAGGTGTTTAACGTGTAAATCTTTATTAGCTTGAACTTTCCAGCCAAAATACTGTGCTAATAAAACATCGATAGAATCCCAACCAACCGATTTTTTTAAACCTCCAATATCTTTAAAGCATCCTTTTCTATAAGACTTTATAGGACCTCTTACATGATTTTTAGAAGCCACAGTTTCGTAAACCCATTTGCCACCCTTTTTTATGTATGGAATACCACCTGCGATTCCAATATTTTTGTCCGATTTAAAAATCATAGTTAGGGTTTCTAAATAGCTATTAGGAAAGATGATATCTGCATCAAATTTGCAAATGATATCATAGCCTTCATCGAGCGTATTTAGCCCTTTGTAAAAGGCATTAATTACTTTAGCTCCTGGAATATGTTTAGTAGATGAGGTGATATTTATTGAAGAAATCCAATCATACTTTCCGGTAAACTTTGAAATTATTTGATGCGTATTATCTGATGAATTGTCGTTTACTACAATTAGTCGTTTAGGAGGTAATGTTTGATTAACTAGAGATTCTAAAGTAAGACCAATAGTGTCTTGCTCGTTATGTGCTGGTATGACGATGTAGAAATTCATCATTTTCTTTCAGCATAAACTATGTAGTAACGAGGTGTAAACCATCTTAAAATTGGTCTAATTCCAATTTTTTTTGTTGGGTTGGTCCATTTTTTGCGGTCTTTTATTTCCCAACCGGCTTTTTCCAGCAACCAATCGAATTGCCAATCTTCAAATTCGTGATAATGCCTATCCCACTTATCGGTTTTGCTTCTGTAAGCTGAAGCAAACCAAAGCTTTAAAGGGACGCTAGCAACTAGTTTATTTGCTTTAATACTTTTTAAGACTGTAAAAGGCGATAGTAAATGCTCAAAAATTTCAAAAGCTGTTACAACTTCTGTAGATGAGTTTTCTATGCTCGAAGTGTTAGTGTCTAAATCCTCACCTTTAGTGTTTTCAACTTTATAACCATGGTCTTCCATTATTTTTGTGAATGGGTTTTCCACACCAAGATCCAATACTGTTGAAGTAATAGGAACGTGGTCTTTTAAAAAATCTAAAGTATGTCTGTATCTTTTATGCGGAAATTTACCTTCGTACATTTTATACCTTGTAAACTATGGCATTAATATTCATTCCGGCACCAACACTGGCAAATATGATAATATCTCCTTTATTGATTTGTTGATCTTTTAACTTGCCTTTTAAAATCATATCATAAAGTGTTGGAACTGTTGCTACACTAGAGTTGCCAAGTTTATCAATGGTCATGGGCATGATTCCATCAGGCATTTCCATATTGTGCAGTTTATAAAAGCGTTTTACAATGGCCTCGTCCATTTTTTCATTGGCTTGGTGAATCAATATTTTTTTTACCTCACCAATTGGTATCCCAGTTTTATCAAGGCATGATTTAATTGCAAGAGGTACGTTGGTCAAAGCGAATTCATATATTTTTCTGCCATACATTTTAATATAGCGGCGTTTATCTGTGACTTCTGGATTATTGGTTTCGCCAAAATAGATAAAATGGGCTTCATCAAGTGCAAAAGTGGCAGTATCATGGGCAATTATTCCACCTTCTTCATTGGTTGATTCAACAACTACAGCTGCTGCACCATCAGAATATATCATAGAGTCCCTATCATGCTTGTCAATTACTCGAGATAAGGTTTCAGAGCCAATAACCAAGCATTTTTTTGCAATTCCTGACTTAATAAAAGCATTGGCTTGAATGACACCTTCTATCCACCCTGGACATCCAAAAAGAATATCATAGCCAACACATTTTGGGTTTTTAATTCCAAGAAGATGCTTTACCCGAGAGGCAATGCTAGGAACCGTGTCGCTTTGTTCGGAATCGTGTTTTATATCGCCATAATTATGAGCAATAATAATATAGTCTAATTCTTCAGGGTTAATTTCGGCATCTGCAATGGCTTTTTCAGCAGCGTAGGTTGCGATATCAGAGTTGTTTAACTCTTCTTTAATATAGCGCCTTTCACCAATTCCTGTAATGGATTTAAACTTTTCAACAATAACTTGGTTTGTGTTGTTTATTGGAGAACCATCAGCATTTAAAAATTCGTGTTGATAAAAATTTTCGTTCGTTTCTATTCGGCTTGGAATAAAACTTCCTGTACCTGTAATTTTTATATTCATATTAAAAACTTGCCTTTAACTTTGCTAATGTAACGAATATAATAGCAAAATATTAAAGGCAAAAAGGGTTTTAATTTATTTTACGATGTTCAACACATTTTAAGCTTCCATAAATTCTTCAATTGGAGCGCAAGTACATATTAAATTCCTATCGCCATAAGCATCGTCCACACGTCTTACACTTGGCCAAAATTTATTGTTTTTTACATAATCTAGAGGGAATGCTGCTTCTGTTCTACTATATGGTAAATCCCAAGTATCAGCAGTGAGCATTTCCATAGTGTGAGGTGCGTTTTTTAGCACATTATTTGGGTTGCCTTTATCGGCAACTTCAATTTCTTTTCTAATAGAAATCATGGCATCACAAAAACGGTCTAACTCTTCTTTGCTTTCACTTTCTGTTGGTTCAATCATTAAAGTTCCAGCCACTGGAAACGATACTGTTGGTGCATGGAAACCATAATCCATTAATCGTTTGGCAATGTCACTAACTTCAATGCCATGTGCTTTAAAAGCCCTGCAATCCACAATCATTTCGTGTGCGGCGCGTCCTTGTTCACCAGAATACAGCGTGTCAAAATGACCTTCTAAACGCACTTTTAAATAGTTGGCGTTTAAAATGGCGATTTTGGTGGATTGGGTCAACCCTTCAGCACCTAACATGCATATATAACCATAAGATATCAAGCAAGCTAAAGCAGATCCATAAGGAGCAGCAGAAATTGCGGTAATAGCATTTTCTCCTCCAACTTTTATCACTGGATTTCCTGGCAAAAATGGGACCAACTGCTCAGCAACACAAATTGGCCCAACTCCTGGACCACCTCCACCATGAGGAATTGCAAAGGTTTTGTGTAAGTTCAAATGGCAAACGTCTGCTCCAATGTTTCCAGGATTCGTTAATCCTACTTGTGCATTCATATTGGCACCATCCATATAGACTTGACCACCATTATCGTGAACTATTTGAGTAATCTCTTTAATAGCAGATTCATATACACCATGTGTTGATGGGTATGTTACCATTAATGCAGATAGATTGTCTTTATGAAGTTTAGCTTTTTCTCGTAAATCATGTACATCAATATTTCCTTCTTCGGTAGATTTTGTTACAATCACTTTCATTCCAGCCATAACTGCGCTTGCAGGGTTTGTACCATGAGCAGACGATGGGATTAAACAGATATTTCTATGATGGTCACCACGAGATTCGTGGTAAGCCTTTATTACCATAAGTCCTGCATATTCACCTTGTGCTCCTGAATTTGGTTGCAACGATGTTGCGGCAAATCCAGTAATTTCAGTTAATTGATCTTCTAATTTTTTAAGAACTGTCAAATAACCTTCTACTTGATTTAATGGCGCAAAAGGATGAATGCTTCCCCAATTGGACCAACTTAAAGGCAACATTTCGGCAGCTGCATTTAACTTCATTGTACAAGAGCCTAACGAAATCATCGAGTGATTTAATGATAAATCTTTACGTTCTAACAATTTTATATAACGCATTAATTCGGTTTCTGAATGATACGTGTTAAATACTTCATTCTCTAAAAACTCAGACGTTCTTTTTACTGCATTTAAAATGTTATCTGCTTTTGTAATAGAAGTTAATTTATTTCCTGTTTTACCAGCTACTTCAGCAAAAATGGAAATGATGGTATTTACATCAGATAAAATGGTCGTTTCGTTCAACGAGATAGTTACAGTATCTGCATTGGTATAATAGAAATTGACGCCTTTAGATTCGGCAACAACCTTTACTTTATCAGCATTGGCTTTAATTTTTAAAGTATCAAAATACGCTGAGTTTTCTTGAACAAAACCTAAACCCTGTAATGCACTATCTAAACTGCACGTTGCATTATGAACTTTATCTGCTATGTTTTGCAATCCTCTTGGACCATGATACACTGCATACATTCCAGCCATAACTGCCAATAACACTTGAGCAGTACAAATATTAGATGTTGCTTTATCACGTTTAATATGTTGCTCACGAGTTTGTAATGCCATTCGTAAAGCACGATTTCCATTTGTGTCTTTAGTAACACCAATAATACGTCCTGGAATACTACGTTTGTAATCTTCTTTAGTTGCAAAATAAGCAGCGTGTGGACCTCCATAACCCATTGGAATTCCAAAACGTTGCGTGGTTCCAACAACCACATCTGCTCCAAATTTTCCTGGAGCTTCCAATTTTACCAAACTTAAAATATCAGCAGCGACTGCTACTTTAATATTTGAATTGTTTGCTTTAGCTATAAACGATTTGATGTCATGTATTTGTCCATGCTTTCCTGGATACTGTACAATAGCAGCAAAATATTCTGAAGAATAATCAAACTCGTTTACATTTCCTACAACCAATTCAATTCCTAATGGATTTGAGCGTGTTTGTAAGAGGGATAATGTTTGAGGCAAGATGTCTTCATCTACAAAAAGTTTTACAATATGGTCTTTCTTTTGTTGACGTTCCCTTACCGCAAACAGTAAAGCCATAGCTTCAGCTGCGGCAGTACTTTCATCAAGAAGCGATGCATTGGCAACCTCCATTCCAGTTAAATCCACAATCATGGTTTGAAAATTTAGAAGCGCTTCTAAACGGCCTTGGGCGATTTCGGCCTGGTAAGGTGTGTATGCTGTATACCAACCTGGATTTTCAAGAATATTACGTTGTATTACTGCTGGTAAATTAGATGGATGGTATCCAAGACCAATGTACGATTTGAATACTTTGTTTTTTGAGGCCAGATCATGTGTGTGTTGCAAGTACTCTTGCTCACTCATGGCAGTATCCAAATTGAGTGGGTTTTGTAATTTTATATTGTCTGGAACTGTTTCAAAAATAAGTTGGTCCATGGATGATGCTCCTATGGTATTGAGCATAGCTTCATGGTCACTGGTTTTAGGGCCTATGTGGCGCAGTGCAAACGAATCTGTATTCATACTAAAAGGTTGAGTTTTGAAGCGCAAAATTAATGAATAAAAAGCGGTTTTGTTATGCTAATAATGAAAGTTTTTAACCATTTTAAGGCATTATTAACAGTTTGCCTAAATTTGTATTATGCTTTTGCTAAAACGTCTTTTCGATTTTTATATTAACAGCAGCATTCATGTGGCTCTTGCTGTATGTGGATTGGTCTGGGTAACGCTGTTAAATTTTAATGTTGGAGTCGATTTAGATTTTTTGTACTTCACATTTTTTGCTTCGGTTACTGGCTATAATTTTGTAAAGTATTTTGGATTGGCAAAATTCCACCATAGGAGTTTGGCAAGTTGGTTGAAGTATATTCAAATATTTTCGTTTTTATGTTTTATAGGTTTGGTATATTTTACATTAAAACTTAAAGGAGAAACCATTATTTATTTTGGTGTGTTAGGTGTTATAACATTTATATATGCCATTCCTTTTCTTCCTAAAAAAATATTTTTGGAAGCTGGGAACCTAAGAGCTATAAGCGGCTTGAAAATTTATGTAATAGCGTTTGTTTGGATGGCTGTAACCGTTATTATTCCTTTGTTAAATGAAGGCTATGTGTATGATAATGATATGTTGATTGAATCTATACAACGCTATGTATATGTTATTATAGCGATGTTGCCTTTTGAAATAGGAGACATGAAATATGATAGTATTAAGTTATCTACAATACCACAAAGCATTGGTATTGCAAGAACAAAAATCATAGGTATCTTTATGGTTTTGGTTATGTTTTTACTTGAATTTTTTAAGGATGGATTTTACGTCAATAAAACAATTATTTTAGGAATAGTATCTTTATTGCTCTTGTTGTTTTTGGTATTTAGTAGTGTCAAGCAAAAAAAATATTATTGCGGATTTTGGGTTGAAGGCATCCCAATATTGTGGGCATTATTGACCACTGCTAATTATTAATGGGATTTTTTAATTTTTTTTGAAAATTAGTTTCCAGTTGTTCTTTTTCGCATTTTTTTAAACAATCAACTTCAGGCTTGTACGTTAGTTTGGTAAGTTTAGTATTGTTTGCCGAATATTTCCTGCAAGCCTTACAGTAGAAAAGATGTATATTGAGTTTGATTTTTTCCCATAATGAAGCTTCTTTGTACTGTGTTTTGTCACAAGTATGAGTTGCTTTATCGCATGAAACAAATAATTTAAAATCTTTACTCATTATTATATATTAAAACCAGTTTTTTTCCATACATGAAGCTAAAGATGTCCTGGCCCTATGTATTAGTACCCAAAGGTTAGACGCTGTAATACCTAACTCATTACAAATTGTTTCAGTATCGTAGCCTAACAATGTTTTCATTTTAAAAACCTGGGCTTGTTTGGATGGCAATTTACTAATGCAATTGTGAATTGCCAAACCAAGTTCGGTGTTTTCTAGGTTGTTTTCGGCTGTTTTGTCATAAGGATCTGCCACACGTTGTTCAAGCCAATCACCTTCATTTTCGCCATCAAAATTAAGGTTCATCCTTACTTCGGCTTTGCCTTTATTGGAGTTTATTTTCCTGTAATGGTCAATTATTTTTCTTTTCAAAATAGAAATTAACCATGTACGTTCACTGGCTTGACCTTTAAAGTTTTTCATTGATTTTAAGCCTGCAAAAAAGGTTTCCTGTACCAAGTCTTGAGCAGTCTCTCTGTCCTTTACACGTGTAATAGTGTAATTGAAAAGATAATCTGAATACAAATCTATCCATTTATTTGGATTTATTTCGTGACCTGACATAGATGGTTGTTAATTTTACTCTTTTCAAAAATAGAATAAAAAGCGGACTTAAAATGGTTTTGTGATAAGTTTAAGGATGTGTTGTATAGATTGGATTTATGATGCGTTTATTTCAACAACCCAGCACGCCTCAACAAAGCCTCAGGTTTTGGTTCTTGACCACGAAAACGTTTATATAACACCATTGGATCTTCAGTACCTCCTTGTGAGAGTACATGTTCTTTAAACTTATTGGCAACTGTTTTATTGAAAACACCCTTTTCTTTAAAATGTTCAAAAGCATCGGCATCTAGAACTTCAGCCCATTTATAACTGTAATATCCAGACGAATACCCACCTTGAAAAATATGTGCAAAAGCGGTACTCATACAGTTCTCAGTAATATCAGGATATAAAAGTGTGTCACCAAATGCTTTTAGTTCTTGTGCTTTTACATTTTTTATTGTCTCTGGCGACTCGCCAGCATGCCAACTCATATCCAATAAACCAAAACTTATTTGACGAAGGGTTTGCATACCTTCATGAAACGTTGAAGATTCTTTTATTTTGTTTACTAAATCCATTGGAATCACTTCATTGGTTTTATAATGCTTTGCAAATAATTCCAGTGCTTCTTTTTCGTAGCACCAATTTTCCATCACCTGACTTGGTAGTTCTACAAAATCCCAATACACCGAAGTTCCTGATAAACTAGGATACGTTGTATTGGCTAACATGCCATGAAGCGCATGACCAAACTCATGGAACAACGTAGTCACTTCGTTAAAGGTGAGGAGTGAAGGTTTGCTTTTTGTAGGCTTGGTGAAATTGCAAACAATAGATACATGTGGTCGCTCTTCTTTACCATTTTGAACATATTGCGGCTTATAAGAAGTCATCCACGCTCCATTGCGTTTTCCTGCTCTTGGAAAGAAGTCGGCATAAAAAACAGACACTAAATTATCTTTATTGTCTGTAACTTTGTAAGTTAATACATCGTCATGATATATATCTATGTTGTCAATTTCTTCAAAATTTAAATCAAAGAGTTTGTTTGCTACCTTAAAGGCACCATTAATGACATTTTCGAGTTTAAAATAGGGTTTTAGTTTTTCATCATCTAAATCAAATAGCTTTTGTTTTAACTTTTCAGAATAGTAAGCGGAATCCCATTTTTGCAACTCATCAATATTATCTAAATCTTTTGCAAAATTTTCAAGGTTTGCAAATTCTCGCTCTGCTGCTGGTTTAGCTTTTTCCAATAATTCATTTAAAAAGCTTTCAACCTTTTCAGGTGTCTTTGCCATACGCTCTTCTAACACAAAATGAGCATGTGTTTTATAGCCTAATAGTTGTGCACGTTTAAACCTAAGATTGGTGATTTTAATAACAATATCTTGATTATCCAGTTCATCATTTTTAAAGGCTTTACTTCCAAATGCTAACGACAATCTTTTACGTAATTCACGATTATCGGTATACGTCATAAACGGAATATAACTTGGATAATCTAAAGTTGTTAACCAACCTTTTTTGTTTTTGCTTTCGGCTAGTTGTTTAGCTGCTTCTTTAGCACCTTCAGGTAGTCCAGACAAGTCGCTTTCATTAGTAATTAGCATTTCAAATTTATTGGTTTCGGCCAGCACATTTTCACCAAACTTTAATTTTAGTTGGCTTAATTCTTTATCGATAGCGCGAAGTTGCTCTTTTTTATCATCAGCAAGATTGGCTCCATTTCTGGAAAAACTTTTATAGCGTTTGTCAAGTATAGTTTTTTGTTCTTCGTTTAGGTTTTTTGGTTCAGTGCCGTAAACGGTTTTTATGCGTTTAAACAAGTCTTCATTTAAAGTGATATCGTTACTAAATTCTGATAGTAAAGGAGAAACTTCTTGTGCTATTTTTTGAATCTCATCATTAGTTTCGGCTGAATTTAAGTTGAAGAAAATACTTGAAATTCTTTCCAATTCTTGACCTGAAAATTCTAAAGCTTCTATCGTATTTTCAAAAGTTGGATGCGCTTCATTTTTTACAATTGCATCTATCTCTTTTTTAGCTTTTTTAATAGCCGTTTTAAAGGCAGGTAAAAAATCTTCATTACTAATTTTTGAAAAAGGAGCTGTATTAAATGGTGTTGAAAATGGTTTATTTAGGATGGACATTTATGGGTAAAAATTAATTTAATAAATAATTATTAGAAATTAGATTACAAAAAGATAACTTGTATAAGTTTTTTCTCTCTAACTTGTTGATTTTATTAATAATAGTTAACAATTTATAGTTAACATGAGATATTTTTTTACATTCGCACAATAATTTTTTAAAGAGAATCTCACTCTTAAAAAATAATAATTAATAGCAAATGTAAAACCTCGATAACATCGAGGTTTTATTGTTTAATGGATTTAGCAGCTTCTATTACTTTAGTTTTTAAGCCTTCTTTATAAACAAGCACCTTATCTAATACGCACTTATCTGATGCGCCAATAATTTGAGCCGCTAAAATACCTGCGTTTTTAGCGCCATCTAAAGCTACAGTTGCTACTGGGACACCTCCAGGCATTTGTAAAATAGATAACACAGAATCCCAACCGTCTATTGAGTTTCTAGATTTTACAGGAACACCAATAACAGGTAGTGGTGATAAAGAGGCAATCATTCCTGGTAAGTGTGCTGCACCTCCAGCACCTGCAATAATTACTTTTATTCCGCGAGCATGTGCGTTTTTCCCATAATCAAATAGTTTGTCTGGAGTACGATGCGCCGACACAATATCGACTTCAACTTCAATATCGAAGCCCTTTAAAATATCTATCGCGTCTTGCATAATAGGAAGGTCACTACTACTTCCCATAATTATTCCTACTTTATTCATAAAATTCCAATTTTAAAATTCCAAATAACAAAGATTAAAGATGTATTACTAACTTTAAAGAAGTTGTTGGAATTTGGTGTTTGTTTTTTGTGATTTATCTACTTATCACTTTTATTGTCTTTTTTACGTTAGCTGCTATTTTTCTAGCTTCATTAATATTTTCATGTACAATAGTTACATGCCCCATTTTTCTAAAAGGGCGTGTTTGTTTTTTACCATAAATATGAGGCGTCACACCATCCATTGCCAAAATTTGTTTTATATTTTTATAAACGACATCTCCTGTATAATCTTCGGCACCAACCAAATTTACCATAATTCCACCTACTTTGCTGTCTGTTTTGCCAAGAGGTAAATTTAATATAGCTCTTATATGTTGCTCAAATTGCGAAGTATAACTTGCTTCAATAGTATGATGTCCAGAGTTGTGTGGCCTAGGAGCTACTTCGTTTATTAAAATTTCATCATTTTCAGTTTGAAACATTTCTACGGCAAGTAAACCTACATGTTTAAAAGCAGCTG
>Ga0316205_10001116_pt1 | contig 37233 bp, 34 predicted proteins | sample 3monthpyrite_MG_FD_204941 | JGI IMG/M metagenome (GOLD analysis project Ga0316205, IMG submission 204941) | Microbial mat bacterial communities from mineral coupon in-situ incubated in ocean water Damariscotta River, Maine, United States -... | ecosystem: Environmental > Aquatic > Marine >...
GTCTTCGCTCGGTGCGACAGACTTTAATCGTGTAGAGGAAATCCGCTAAGTAGCGGTAACAACAGGAGAATAACATGCCATTTCGTACAGCACTTAGTGGACTCAACGCGGCATCAGCCGAACTGCGGGTCATTGGTAATAACGTAGCTAACTCAGCTACGACAGGTTTTAAAAAGTCACGGGCTGAATTTGCAGATATTTTTGCAACCAGTAACTTGGGTGTATCGTCGAATGCTATTGGTAGTGGCGTACGTGTTTCATCGGTTTCGCAACAATTCTCTCAAGGTAATATTGGGTTTACAGATAACAACCTTGACTTAGCAATCAGTGGACAAGGTTTCTTTATTCTTAACGACAATGGTATTGCATCATATACTCGTTCGGGGCAATTCGGTGTTGATCGAGATGGTTATGTTACTAGCACGGCCGGTAGTCGCTTAACCATCTTTCAAGCGGATGCCGCGGGTAACATAACGGGTGCACAAGGTGACTTGCAATTAGATACATCTGATATTGCACCACAAGCAACAACCTTGCTTGATTTTGGTCTTAATCTGGATGCATCTGCAGGTGTTCCTGCTGCGGCAACAACCAGCAATGTAGAATTTGGTGGTACGCCATTGTTAGTTGCTACGACAACGGCGGGCACGGTCGTTAACTCTAATCCGTTTACCTTATATGACAATAATGGTGTGGCTGTACCTAATTCAACTGTTCAGTTTACGAGTACAACGACATCAGGAACATGGGATGTGGAATTACTTCCTGGTGGTGTTGCGGCAGTACCACCTGCTACTCAAGCGGCTGTTATTATTGGTGCCGCACCGGATGCCAGCGTGAGCTGGGATCCTGATGGCCCAGGTGCTCAGCCAAACGTTCCTGTTAATATTGACACGTCTGTTATTGGTGTTGGCGCAAGTTCGGTTGCGGCTGCTGCAAGTACTCAGACACAAGGTGCTTTTGATGTTACAAATGCAAGTACTTATAACAGCTCAACATCGTTGACGATTTTTGATTCACTCGGTTCATCTCATTTGGCAACAACCTACTATAGAAAAACACCAACACCGAATCAGTGGGAATCTTATTTATTTGTTGATGGTTCACAAGTAGATGGCCCAACTACCTTGGGTTTCTCTCCACAAGGTACAGTCACGACGCCAACGGCGCCATCACAAATTACAGTAGCCCCTTTTACACCAAGTGGCGGCGGAGCTAACCTTTCATTAACACTGGATTATGGTAGTGCAACTCAGTATGGCTCAGCCTTCAGTGTAAATTCATTAGTACAAGATGGTTTTACTACCGGACGTTTGAGTGGTATCGACATCGCAGATAGTGGAGTGATTACTTCGCGGTTCACCAATGGTCAGTCTCGCACACTTGGTCAAGTTGCTTTAGCAAATTTTGCAAGTACACAAGGCTTGCGTCAAATAGGTGATACCTCATGGGCTGAGAGTTTTGAATCAGGTGCAGCTTTAGTTAGTGCTCCTGGGTCAGGTAGTCTCGGCACGATTCAATCCGGTGCACTGGAAGGTTCAAATGTCGATCTTACTGAACAGTTAGTACAGATGATTACCACGCAGCGTAACTTCCAGGCAAATGCGCAGGTAATTACCACTGCTGACACCATTACTCAAACCATTATCAATATTTAATAACGCTGAGTATTAACCGGAGTTAATTATGGACAGAATGCTATACATCGCAATGACAGGTGCCGGCCAAACAGCCAAAGCACAAGCGGTGAACAGTAATAATCTTGCTAATGCCAGCACTAATGGTTTTCGTGCTGACTTAGAAGCGTTCCGTAGTTTGCCGGTTGACGGTCCTGGGCATAAAAGTCGTGCATATGCCGCGGCTGAAGCGCAGGGTATTGATTTTACACAAGGCACATTAAACGCCACAGGTAATCCACTTGATGTCGCTTTAAAAGGACCAGGCTGGATTGCAGTACAAGCAAAAGATGGAAGTGCTGCTTATACCCGTGCGGGTAATTTGCAAATAAACCAATTTGGTCAATTGCTAACGGGAGCAGGGTTACCTGTTCTCGGTAGTGATGGTGGACCTATTGCGTTACCACCGTTTGAAAAAATTGATATTGGTGATGACGGCACGATCTCGGTTCGCGCTAAAGGTCAAGGTGCTGCAACACTCGCTAATGTTAATCGCATTCAATTAGTTAATCCTGATCCATTAACAATGAATAAAGGTCGTGATGGCTTAATGCATGTTGATGAAGGAATTAACGTGGTCGCTGATGCCAAGGTGCAATTAGCCGGCGGTGTTCTTGAAAGTAGTAATGTGAATCCCGTCGAGTCACTTGTCAATATGATTACGTTAGCACGTCAATTTGAGATGCATGTAAAAATGATGAGTGCGGCTAAAGATAACGATGCGGCAACGGCTCAATTGATGCGTATTAATTAATTATTAGTAATGAAGTTTAGATAAAACACACACACGCAGAGGATAGAATTATGAACCCAGCACTATGGATAGCAAAGACAGGACTTGAGGCGCAGCAAACCCGCCTTGGTGTTACTGCGAATAACTTAGCGAATGCTAATAATACGGGTTTCAAAAAGGATCGCGCCCTTTTTGCAGACCTGCTTTATCAAAATATTCGTCAATCGGGTGCATCAAGCACACAAGATACGCAATTACCGACAGGCTTGAATCTCGGTACCGGTGTGCGAACTGTTGCGACACAAAAGATCCATGTGCAAGGTAATATTCAGCAAACTGAAAATGCTTTGGATGTCGCGATCCAGGGTGATGGTTTTCTACAAGTCTTACGTCCCGATGGCACGTTAGCGTATACGCGTAATGGCGCATTACAAGTTGATTCAACAGGGCAACTCGTTACCGCGAACGGTGAAAGTATTCAGCCGGCGATTACGATTCCTTCTGATGCGATCAGTATTACTATTGGTAGTGACGGCACTGTCTCGGTGCAACAGTCAGGTACTGCTGCCGCAACGCAAGTGGGCTCATTGCAGTTAGCAGGATTTATTAATCCAGCAGGTCTACAACCATTAGGTGATAATTTATTTTCAGAAACAGGTTCTAGTGGTGCAGCGCAAACAGGTAATCCAGGCTTGAATGGTTTGGGCGCATTGCTACAAGGCTCGCTGGAAAGTTCAAACGTCAATGTTGTTGAAGAATTAGTCAATATGATTGAGACCCAACGTGTTTATGAAATGAATTCACGTAGCATCTCTACTGCAGACGAAATGCTTCAATACGTAGCCAATAATCTCTAAGAATATTTGAGGAGATAAAGATGAATAATTTTACGAATATGATTTCAAGAGTTGTGTTGTTGTGTGTGTGTGTCATGTCACTGGCCGCCTGTCAAAGTTTGCCGGAGCGCGATCCGGCTTATGCGGCAGTTAGGCCGGTGGCACTGCCACCTGTTAATACCGGTAATGGTTCTATTTATCAGGCGGGTCATGACATTAGATTATTTGAAGATAGTCGGGCACGTCGAGTTGGTGATCTATTAACGATTAATCTGGTTGAAACGACCAGTGCGAGCAAACAAAGCGCGACGGAGTTAAGTAAGAGTAATGATACAAGTGTCGCGAACCCAACGATCTTAGGTTCGACACCACAGTTTAATACTCCCGGTATATTACCATTGGCGAGTAACCAGAATAACAACCTTGGCTTTGGCTTGAGTTCGAACAATGAGTTTAGTGGTGATAGTTCAAGTAGTCAGAGTAACAGTTTGACAGGCAGTATCACTGTAACGGTGGCGGAAGTATTGCCGAATGGTTATATGGTTGTACGTGGTGAGAAGGTAACCAGCCTCAATCAAGGTCATGAATATGTACGCATCTCGGGGATTGTTCGTCCTGCGGATATTCGTCCAGATAACACGGTTCCTTCTACACAAATTGCGGATGCCCAAATTACTTACACAGGTTCTGGTGCTACCGCAGATACCAATAAAATTGGTTGGTTAGCACGTTTCTTCATTAGTTCTTTATTCCCATTCTAAAACTTAATAATTGGCACTGACCTTGCATTGTCTAGTAGTAAGACAATGCAAGAGCCGATGAGCGGCTCTTTAACGGGACACACAATGATGAAAAAATTACTTAACTCATGTTTGATTGGCCTCGCGCTACTAGGGCCGCCAACCAGTGTAAATGCCGAGAGAATCAAAGACATAGCATCAATTGCCGGCGTCAGAATCAACCAATTAGTGGGTTACGGCATTGTTGTTGGCTTGGATGGCTCAGGTGATCAGACCAGCCAAACCCCGTTTACCGTGCAAAGCTTGAAGAATATGTTGGCTCAGAACGGCATCGCATTGCCACCTGGCGCCAACCCTCAATTAAAGAATATTGCTGCGGTTTCTATTCACGCGGAATTACCTGCCTTCGCTAAAATTGGTCAAACCATCGACATTACCATTTCTTCAATTGGTAATGCCAAGAGCTTACGTGGTGGAAGCTTGTTAATGAGTCCTCTCAAGGGTGCCGACGGCAAAGTATATGCTGTTGCTCAAGGTAATTTAGTTGTTAGTGGTTTCGGTGCAGCAGCAGATGGTTCGAGTGTAACTGTCAATGTACCTAGTGCAGGGCGTATTCCAAACGGAGCAACAGTTGAACGCCTTGTTGCAAATCCTTTTGCCAGTGGCAATAGCATTGTTTTGAATTTACATACCAGTGATTTTACTACCGCTACGCAAACAGCCGCGGCGATTAATCGTGTTATTGGCTCGGCCAGTGCTCAAGCACTTGATGGCACCTCGATTCGAGTTAGCGCGCCACATCAACAGGCACAGCGTGTTGCCTTTGTTTCATTACTTGAGAATCTTGAAGTAAGGACAGGTGATGTAGCAGCGAGAGTGATTGTTAACTCACGTACAGGCACAGTTGTTATAGGACAAAATGTACGCGTTAAACCAGCGGCTATTTCACATGGTTCATTGGTAGTTACCATCAGCGCCAATCCTATTGTTAGTCAACCAGGCCCACTGGCTGAAGCAGGTACAACGGTTGTTGTTCCTCAATCAGACATCACTATAGAGGAGGGGGACAACAAAATGTTCTTGTTTAACCCTGGTGTTTCTTTAGATGAAATTGTTCGGGCAGTTAACCAAGTGGGTGCCGCGCCAGGTGATTTAGTTGCGATATTGGAAGCACTTAAACAAGCCGGTGCATTGAGCGCTGAGTTAATTATTATTTAAAGGCGATGACAGTGAATTCATCTTCAACATCAGCTGTATATAACGACCTGGGTGGCTTAGCTAGCCTCAAGGCGCGTTCCAATGGTGGTGATGAAAAAGGTGCATTAAAGGCCGCAGCGAAACAGTTTGAAGCAATTTTCTTGAATATGATGCTAAAACAAATGCGTGAAGCGAGTTTTGGCGATCCATTATTTGATAGTGAGGCGGGTGATAGTTACCGCAGCATGTTTGATCAGCAGTTGGCATTAAACCTATCTGAAAACGGTAGCTTGGGAATCGCCAAACTGATTGAACGTCAGCTTGGCGTGAAGCCATCGAGCGATAGTGGTGATGATAATCCATTTAAGGCATTTCGTTTTGTTGCACCAGAGCTGAATAATAATGTGAAATCAATCGCACCTAAATCGTTTGATATTAGTGGTATTAGCAACAAGCAAGCTCAATTCACTTCGCCCAATGATTTTGTTGAAAAGGTATGGCCGTATGCTGAAAAAGCAGCGCAAGAATTAGGTATTCCAACCGAGACACTAGTTTCACAGGCAGCACTAGAAACAGGTTGGGGAAAATTTGTAATGGGCAATGCTGACGGTAAACCAAGTTATAACTTATTTGGTATCAAAGCAGATTCTCGCTGGAATGGTGAACAGGTTTCAGTACAAACCACAGAATATCGTGATGGTGTTGTTCAGAAAGAACGCGCTAACTTCCGCGCATATGACTCATTAGAACAAGGCTTTAATGATTACGTACAATTTATAAAATCCAGCCCACGCTATGCCGATGCATTAAATAATCGTGGCGATGCGGCGAGTTACCTACAGAATTTACAACAAGGTGGTTATGCCACAGACCCTGCATATGCAAATAAGATTCAAGGGATTATGCGCGGTGAAACATTGCATACAGCACGCTCTCAATTGAGTGGGCAAGGACAATAAGATGAAAATCACGCATAACTTAAAGCAAGTAAAACAGCAGGAGGCAACATACCGTGGCTTCTCTTAGTAGTATCGGCGTTTCAGGCCTGCTCGCTTTCCAACAATCATTGGGAACAGTTAGTCATAATATTTCTAACTCAACAACCGAAGGCTATAGCCGACAACGGGTTGGTTTAGCTGCTCGTACTCCAGAAAATACCGGTGTTGGATTCTTTGGCACAGGTGTACAAGTTGATAGTGTTACTCGAGTTTATGATCAATTCATTCTTGACCGTTTGCAAACTAATATATCAAATCACAGCCAATCAGAGCACTTTCTTGGGCTTGTCTCTCAGGTCGACAATTTACTTGCGGATGAAAGTGCGGGCCTAACACCGGCATTACAAAATTTCTTCAACTCATTACAAAACTCGGTCGATGATCCTGCTTCTGCACCTGCGCGAGAAGTGCTGCTCAGTGATGCCGATGCTTTGGTACAACGTTTCCAGAGTATTGATAATCGGTTACGTCAACTAGGACTCGATGCAGAGAATGATCTGGTTAATATTTCTAATGAGATTAATGGTTTGGGGCGTTCACTAGCACGAGTTAATGAGTCTATTATTCTCGGTTCTGGCTCGGGCACAGGTAATCCACCCAATGATTTACTAGATGAGCGTGACGGTTTGCTTAGAGAGTTAGCTGAACTGACGAGTGTAAAAACAGTGACGCAGAAAGACGGTTCATTAAATGTATTCATAGGAACAGGACAAGGGCTTGTTGTTGGCAGTACAGTGAATCAGCTAGAGGCAGTTCGAAGCCGGTTTGATCCAGAAAGATTCGATATTACTGTGCAACAGGGTAGCGTTAATATTGATATTACAAGCCAGCTAACCGGAGGTCGGTTGGGCGCGGTTATTGATTTTCGTGATAACGTACTTGAACCCGGATTAAATTCATTAGGGCGTGTAGCAACAGGTTTGGGAACAACCTTTAATAATCAGCATCAACTAGGTGTTGACCTTAATGGTAATGTCGGCCAAGCTTTTTTTAATGTTAGCCCGGTTGATGTGGCGGCGAGTAATGGTAATGTAGGTACGGGAAATATTACGGCAGCAATCACCAATGTGGCTGATTTTACTGCGAGTGATTATGAAGTTTTATACGATGGTGCCAATTATCGTGTCACCCGATTAAGCGATCAGCAAAATGTATTTATAGGTGATCTTGCTACCTTAAATGCAACGCCTGTCGATGGCTTTCAATTAACCGTTACAGCCGGAGCGGTAGCGGGAGATACCTTTCAGGTTCAACCTACGCGTAATTCGGCACGAAATATTGGCGTCTTAATTAAAGACAACGGATTGATTGCCCACGCTTCCCCTATAAGAAGTACCAGTGCAATTTCAAATACAGGTAATTTAAAATTTAATCTTGGCGGGGTTTCCGGGGCTACGACTTACCCGTTGGCAGCCGATATAACATTAGTATTTGATCCGAATGCGGTGGGAGCTGGCGTACCTGGTTTTCTTATTTCTGGTGGGCCAGGTGGGGCAATTGCCTATGACCCTGCAAATGCAGCTGAGGTCAATGGTAAATCATTTACCCTGACAGCACCGTTTGATGGGATTACCTTCACTGTATCGGGTGTACCCGCTACAGGTGATTCGGTAACAGTTACAAATAATACCAATGGTGTTGGTGATAATCAGAACGGCTTATTATTAGCCCAGTTACAAAACAACATAACCTTACTGGGTAATAACACGTTTCAAAGTTCCTTTGGTGAATTGGTTGCCGATGTTGGTATTCGTACACGACAAGGACAAATAACCGAAGAAACGCAATTAGTCTTGTTGCAACAAAATCAAGCAGAACGAGAATCTGTTTCGGGCGTTAATTTAGATGAAGAAGCTGCAAAATTACTTCAATTACAGCAAGCATATCAAGCTGCAGCACAGGTTGTGTCGATAGCGAATAGTTTGTTTGATGAAATATTGGCAACACTTAGGTAGAGGACGAATCTTATGCGTATATCAAGTAGTCAACTACATGCAGCTGCTATTAATACAATACTGGGGCAGCAATCTGCGTTAAGTAATATCCAATTGCAGATTGCCACTGGCCGAAAAATATTAACACCAGCAGATGATCCTGCCGGAGCGGCGCGTGTATTACGTTTATCGCAATCCGAATCGGTAACAGGTCAGTATGAGAGAAACTCGGATATTGCTGAATCAAGATTGCGTCAGGAAGAATCTACATTAACGAGTGCAACCGATCTTATTCAACGTGTTCGCGAATTAACAATTCAAGCGAATAATGATAGCCAAAGTAATGAAACACGGCCATTGATTGCCGCAGAAATCAGACAGCGTTTTGCTGAGTTGGTATCGATAGCGAATACGCGTGATGCTAACAATGAATATTTGTTTTCAGGTTTTCAATCACAAATACAGGCTTTTACCGAGAATCCGGATGGCAGCATTACTTATAATGGTGATGAAGGACAACGTTTCGTACAGATAGGTATATCACGACAGGTTGCGACGGGTGATTCTGGTGCTGAAGTATTTGGTTTGGTTGGTAGTGGTAATGGTGAGTTTATAAATCGGCCACATGCCTTTAACACCGGCAGTGGTGTTATTGACTCGAATACTATCTTTGATACGACCGCGTATGTGGAGGGTGATTATACAGCCGTTTTGGGTCAGCAAACAGCCGTTGTTGCAGGAGCCTTGTCATTCACCGATGCGATTGGTACAGATGATGCATTGGAATATCAATTAAGTATTAATGGTACATCTATTCCCTTAGCGACTTTTAATGAAACGGATACACCTGCATTAGCAGATATAGAAACAGCGATTAATGCGCAAACAACTACAACAGGTGTGCGTGCCTATGTTGATGCAGGTCAGTTATATCTTGCGAATACCTTACCTACAGCGACACCAATAACGGTAAGTGAGACATTGGCGAATGCGAGTGATGCGGGTGATGCTGTAACCGGTTTGTTTGGTTCATCGTTAACTCAGGGTGCACCCACTAATGATGTTATTTATGGCAACGCGAATGGTTATCTGGTTTTAGACAGTAGCAATGCAGTTGTTACCTCGGGTGTCTACACCGCTGGTAGTAATATTGATTTTAATGGCCAACGTTTAGTGATTAGTGGTACACCGAGTAATGGTGATCAATTTTCAACATCACCGAATACAAAACAGGATTTATTTGCCACATTGCAAAGTTTGACATCGGCTTTAGAAGCACCTTCGCAAAATATTCCTGTGATAGCAACGCGCGCAACATTATCTGGATTTACGGCACCAACCGCAGCGGCCGGTGGTGAAAATCTTCAGGTGACGATTGATGGTTTGAATTTTGTTAATCAAATTCCCTTAGCGGCTGGCGCAACGTATACTGCCGCGCAGTTTGATACTGACTTGGCAGCATTTATTGGTGCTAATGCGGGTTACACCATTGTCAGTGGTTCATTTGCAACTAATGATCTTGTGTTACAAAAAGATGATGGTACGGATTTGGTTATCGCTATTCCCCAAAATACGACGGCAACAGCAGGTGCGGTAACAGGCCTTTTGGGGACAACAGCGAATGGCACGGTGGGCGACACAAGCATTTCAGCAACATTTCATCAAACCATCGCACGTGTTCTCGATAATCTGGATCGGAATCTGGGTAGCGTAATTGATATCCGTTCTCGGGTTGGTGCAAGGCTTAACTCCATTGATGATCAAACAAATCTTAATGAAGCCTCGCTTCTTCAAGTTCGGGAAACCTTATCAGGTATTCAGGATCTTGATTATGCAGATGCGATTAGTAAATTAGAGCAGCAGACGACAAGTTTGCAGGCGGCCCAGCAATCATTTTTACGAATTCAAAGCTTAAGTTTGTTTAACTTCTTGTAAATGGACTCGCGGCTCCGCAACTCGCGCCAGTAATTAACGGTTTTGGTCGTACAGGCCATTACGATTGCTACACGTTTTGTAGCGATCTATTCCTGCGTGAAATTATTTTATTATTTATTTTTAACGTAATACATTGAAATATAGAAGCATTGTCTTTTGTCGCATTTTTCCCTCTGTTTTTTATAGTGCATTCCCCTAAAGTTCCTCCGCCAACTGCCGATCCTGTTTCTGAGGACGGTAAATACCAGCCCTTTTGTGCGTGGTATATCCGTTGAATATTGACCTTGAGCTCCGCAGGTACTGACCACCGTGAAACGGTAGGAATGGTACAGAGGAGAAAAGGAAAAGTAGTGCCACAAATTGTTAATACCAATATTGCCTCGCTGAATGCGCAGCGCAATTTGAATCAGTCACAGTCGCAACTGGGGGTTTCCCTACAGCGTTTGTCTTCTGGTTTGCGTATTAATAGCGCAAAAGATGACGCGGCTGGCCTGGCCATTTCTGAACGTCTTACAACACAAATTCGCGGTTTAAACCAGGCAGCGCGTAATGCCAATGATGCAATCTCATTGTCACAAACAGCGGAAGGTTCATTGCAAGAAATAAGTAATATTTTCCAACGTGGCCGCGAGCTGGCGGTACAAGCCGCTAACGCAACGAATTCCCAAACAGATCGTGGTGCTATACAGTTAGAAGTTGATCAATTAATTAGTGAAGTGTCGCGTATTGTAGACACGGCAGCATTTAATGGGGTCAAATTATTTACCGGTGGAGAACAAGCCATAAGCTATGATCCTGATAGTACTGGGCTAACACCGGATCAACAGCAATTAGTTATCGATTTACAAACTTATTGGTTGCAACAAGGTGAAGCCGTTATTGAGGAATATTTTGGTATTACCGGTGATGGCGCACCTTTGGATATTAAGTTTGTAGAGGGTGAAGCTTACCTTGCGGCGGTCAGTTTTACAGGTCGTGAAATAGCGACTGGCAAGGGGGTAAACCTTACCCTTAATATTGACATAGATGATTTTCTACCGAGTGATGGCCCCAATGGTGGCCCGAGTTTTGTTTCAAATGCCCGAATTGTCGCACATGAACTGACACATGCCGTGACCCTGCGTTCAATTAATACAAATGGCGCAGATGTACCGCTCTACTTTATTGAAGGTATCGCTGAATTTATTCAGGGTGCGGATGCTCGGCTGAACAGTGACCTTACTGCACTCGGTGGACAAACCGCGGCTAATATCGAGACCTTGTTTGATACTTATCTAACTAATGATGGCTCCCTTCAGCAGTACTCTGCCGGTTATGCCGCCGTGCGGTATTTACACCAGTCGATTATTGATGAAGGCGGTACCGGCATCAAAGAGGTATTTGATTACCTTGAAGCAAATGATTTATCAACTCTGGATGATGCGATTGTTGATTTAAAATCTACTTACGCCGGGCTTGCATATAGCGACCGATCTACTTTCGAGGGAATATTTGATGACGGTGATGCAGGTAATACCTATGTTCTTGGTCTGGATCTGACTAATAACGACACAGGTGCTGTCGGTGGTCCCGATGCGGATGGTGGCACGCGTGATACGACGCCGAATGGCGTGATTCCTGATGCGGGGAGCAGATCTCTGGATCCCTTAGTGAACTTTGCTGAGACATTTCCAGAAGGCAATAAAACAATTCTATTAAATAGTACCAGCGCATTGCAGTTTCAGGTTGGCGCAAATGCAGGCGAAACAATTGATGTTAGTTTAGTCGGTATTAATACCGGTAATCTCGGTGTTGCGGATGTTAATTTGGTCAGCGATCCATCAAAGGCGATTAGTCAATTTGACGCAGCGCTCGATGCGATTAATAGCGAACGTGCACGATTAGGTGCTGTTCAGAATCGTCTTCAAACAGCTGTCACATCGATTGGAATTAGCGTAGAAAACAATAGCGCAGCGCGATCACGTATTCGTGATGCAGATTTTGCATCAGAAACAGCCGCATTAACGCGTAATCAAATCTTGCAGCAAGCAGGTGTGACCATTTTGTCGCAAGCTAATTCACTACCGCAGTTAGCGTTGAGTTTATTGCAGTAATAAGTTTAATTGAGGATTATCTACGACATAATTCTTCGAAAATAGTTAAAAAAACACGCTTGCGCAGACCTTATGGTCTTTACTTAACCTGTTGATATTAAGTTAATTAGTTATATTTTTTTAATACTTCTCTTTTCTCATCATTTAATCCTAAAGTTTTCCTGCGTAGTACCGATAAAGTGTTTGGAGGCGGTAAATATCTCCCCATAAGGGAAAGATATATCCGTCAAAGACAAACCTTTAGCTCCGCAGGTACTTACCCACCAAGTAGTGAGGAATAGTACAGAGGAGTATAGGAGAAGTAACATGCCTCAAATTATTCAAACGAATATTGCGTCACTAAACGCACAACGTAACCTCAACAATTCCCAATCAGATTTGGGTATCTCTCTGCAACGTTTATCATCGGGTCTGCGTATTAACAGCGCTAAAGATGATGCAGCGGGTTTAGCGATTTCTGAACGTTTTACAACTCAAATTCGTGGTTTGAATCAAGCGGGACGAAATGCCAATGATGGTGTTTCATTAGCGCAAACGGCTGAAGGTGATTTGGCTCAAATTACTAATAACCTACAACGTGTTCGTGAGTTGGCAGTTCAATCAGCTAACGCAACTAACTCAGCATCTGACCGTGCCGCACTTCAATTAGAAGTAACCCAGTTGGTTGCTGAAATTGATCGTGTTGCTTCAACCAGTGCATTTAACGGCGTTAAATTACTGGATGGTGCATTTGCAAGCCAAAGCTTCCAGGTAGGCGCTAATTCAGGTGAAACAGTTGATATTGCATCTATTAGCAGTGCACGTACTACGGCAATCGGTCAGACAAATACGGCTACAGATGTCGGTGCGGCAACGTTATCAGCACTATCAGCAAATGATTTGCTCGTTAATGGTGTTGATGTAGGTGTGGTAGCTAACCCGGGCGCAGCGGGTTCTTTATCTTCTGCTATTGCTGCAGCGATTACTGCTGCAGATTCAGCGGTAACAGTGGCGGTTGGTTCCTCTTCATTTGCTGCAGGTGCTTTTGCAACGGTTAGTGATGCGGCTACAAATGATGACGGTGTCTATGACCTAACGGTAGAAGGCGTATCGATTATTAATGTTACAGACGTTGGTGCAACGGGTAGTTCAGTTACTGCGGGTAATGTGGATACTGCACTGGGTCTTACCGCCACAGTGGATGCATTAGCGGCTGCCGGCGTGACCTTTACGGGTACAGCAGCTGGTGGCGATCTGACTTTTATAAAGACAGATGGTAGTAACTTGAACTCCACTGAAACTCGTACTATTGGTACCGGTGGTACACCGGCGTTGACGGGTAATGGTTTTGCTAATTTGGGTACAGGTACGGCCACGGGTTCAAATGAGTCATACGGTGCACTAACCCTGACATCAACGGCAGACATTGTTATCGCGGGTAATGCTCCAGCTAATGCGGGTTTAGGTGCAGGCACTCAAGCACTTGCATTATCAGGAACTACAATTGCCAATACTGATATTTCTACTGTAGTTGGTGCTAATGCAGCATTACTTTCTGCAGATGCCGCGTTAACAAGTATTAGTAATACACGTTCAAGCTTAGGTGCGATTCAAAACCGTTTTGAATCTATCGTTTCAAGTATTTCAACTTCGGTTGAGAACTTAAGTGCTGCACGTTCACGTATTCGTGATGCGGATTTTGCGGCTGAAACAGCATCGTTAACTCGTAACCAAATCTTGCAACAAGCCGGTGTTTCCATCTTGTCGCAAGCGAACTCATTACCACAGTTGGCTCTGAGCCTGCTTCAGTAATAGGCGAGTTAAAGTAGCGCACCCGGACAGCAGTCCGGGTGCATTTCTTGAAAGTTAATTAGATTAAGAGGTGAGTGGTTATGGCTAATGAAATCAGCAGTCAAATCACATCGGCAGTTTTAAACAACAAACCAACTGAGCAGGCGAGTCAGCCAGCTCCGGCGAGTCAGTCAGCTCCGGCGAGTCAGTCAGCTCCGGCGAGTCAGTCAGCTCCGGCAGGTAATGTTGATAATCGGCAAGATCTTGCCGTACTGTCACAAAGTACAGGTGTGCAAGAACAGGCTGGCAATGCAGGTCCTGTTAAGGCAAGCGTTGAACAAGCAGTGAGTGATATTAATGATTACGTGCAAACAGTTAATCGTGACTTGCAATTTAGGGTTGACGACGCACTACCGCTAGGACGCTCTATTGTTACGGTTATTGATTCAGATACGCAAGAGACTATTCGTGAGTTCCCATCTGAAGAGGCACTTGCATTAGCGCATCAACTACGTGAACAGGCTCAAGAAGAGACGCAAGTAAAACTCGAAGGACTTATTATTTCTGCTCAAGCCTAATGTATGGCATTGATCATGCATAGGTAACGGGTATCACGATTAGTCGAGGGTACGATGGCTTCAATAACGTCAGCAGGAATTGGTTCAGGGCTTGATATTAATGGTCTAGTGACGCAGTTAATTGATGCGGAGGCAGCAGCGCCGACGGCACGATTGAATAGTCGTCAGACAGATCTGGAGTTACGTCTGTCTGCCTATGGGCAATTGAATAGTTCTTTATCTTCCCTTAATACTTCTTTAACTAGTCTAAAAAGTTTTTCTACTTTTCGTTCTTATTCCACCACCAGTAGTGATAGCGATATTTTTACTGCCAGTAGTAACGGTAAGATCAGTAAAGCGAGTTACGACATTAATGTCACCAGCCTCGCAGAAAATCATAAACTTTCAACAGACCCTGCACTTGCCGGGGCAAAATTCACTGAAATTACAGATACCTTAAGCACAGGCACATTAACATTTAAGTTTGGTACGACCGATTTCGTAGGGCCAAATACGTACAATGGTTTTGTACAAAGTACAGAAAAGGCAGCGGAAACAGTCACCATTACCGATAGCAGCCTTGAAGGTGTGCGTGATGCAATTAATGATGCAGCGATAGGTGTGACGGCCTCATTAATTTATGATGGCACAAATTACCGCCTGGCGATCAGTTCAGATGATACCGGTGAAGATAATAGTTTACAGATTACAGTTAATGATGATGATGGTTTTAGTGATGATGCATCAGGCCTTTCATTACTCGCGTTTAATGCGACAGCTAATCATTTAGAGCAAAATGACGCAGCAAAGAATGCGGCACTAACAGTGAATGGTATTGCGATAACTAGCAATACAAATACCGTAAGTGATGCCATTGATAATGTGAGCATTAACCTTAAATCGACGGGGGCAGCTGAACTTTCTGTTGATATAGATACAGCAAAAGTAAAGACAGCGGTAACGCAATTTGTTGCTTCTTATAACGCCTTCATAGGTACAGTGAATCAGTTAAGTGCTTATGACCCAGATACGCGTGTTGCGGGCGAATTAAATGGTGATGGTGTTACTCGCAGTATTACATCGAATATCCAGAGAATCATTGGTAACCCTGTCGGTACATTGGGAGATGATTTTACTATTTTGGCCGAAATCGGTATTACGACAGATCCTGAAACCGGTCGGTTACTTATAAATGACGCAACACTAGATTCTCAGTTAGATAATAACTTTGACAAATTTATCTCTTTATTTGCAGCCTTTGGTGAAACCACCGATGCGCAAACTAACTTTATTTCATCAAGTGAAGACACCGTGGTTGGTAATTATGCGGTTAATATTACAACTATTGCAACACAGGGTAACCTGGTGGGTTCTGCTGCCGCAAACTTGACTATTACCGAAGGCAGTAATGATGAAATTACCATTAATATTGATGGCACCAGCACAACCATTACGTTGGCAGCGGCAACTTATTCGACTGCCGCTGAATTGGTTACTGAATTAAGAACAAAGATTAATGATAATTCGACTTTTAAGAATGCGGGTATCAGTGTTGATGTCAGTGAATCTTCAGGCGTCTTGACTTTAACATCGAAAGCCTATGGTTCATCTTCCGAGGTTGAGATTATAGGCGGCAACGGACTAACCGATTTAATTGGTGGATCTGCTACAAGTACAGACGGCATAGATGTTGCCGGAACGATTGGCGGCGTGACGGCGACAGGTGTCGGGCAGTTATTAACCGGTACAGGTTCTGCATCTGGTTTGGTGTTGAGCATTACCGGTGCAACTTTAGGCGATCGAGGTAGTGTGGATTTTAAACGCGGTTACGCAGAACAATTGAGTAGCTACGTTAATTCTTTATTAGCAGCAGATGGTTTCTTTAAAACCTCTACCACGTCATTAGAAGACCGCCTTGACAGTGTTGCAGATGACCGAAACAGGCTGGCAGATCGATTGGTTTCTATTGAGGCACGTTTGCGCGCCCAATTTGGTGCTTTAGATGTTTTGATTTCTCGGTTACAAAATACCAGTAGTTTCTTAACCGAACAATTAGCCGCATTACCAAAAATTGGGGCGTCAAACAGGAATTAATATATTTGGAAATAGGTCGGTTTTTTTGATTAATCCATTTTAGTTTTTGTAATGTTGGTCGATACAGTAGTTAGACATAATCGATTTATTGCGAATTGAAAATAGGTGTAAGTTATGAATATGGCAATGCAAAATGCGCTCGATCAATACAAGCAAGTAGGTGTTCAGAGCGGTATTGAAAGTGCGAGCCCGCACCGTCTCATTCAAATGTTGATGGCAGGTGCCTTAGAAAAAATATCAGCGGCAAAAGGATTTATGGCGCGCGGTGAAATAGGACCTAAAGGTGAGCAGATTGGCTGGGCAATTAGCATTATTGATGGTCTTCGTGTGAGCCTGGATAAAAGTGTCGGTGGCGAGTTAGTTGATAATTTGGATGCGCTTTACGATTATATGAGTCAGCAATTAGTCCTTGCAAACATGAATAATGATATTGATTTACTTAATGAAGTTGCTAGCTTGCTGAGTGAAATTAAAGCCGGCTGGGATGGCATCGCTAAAGAAGCCGCTGAGATTGAAGAAGCGCAACAGAGAAAGGCTGCAGCGGGTGTCTAACGCCATACATGCTCAAGATATCCACTGGACTCGATTACAAGATATTGCGAGTCACATGCTTGATGCGGCCAAACAGTCAGATCAGCAAAAGCTGATTGAATTAGATGAATTACGCCAACCTCTCTTAACAAGCTATTTTAACGACATAGCACCTACACTGGATACCGAGCTTGTACGAGATAGAATTAATGTCTTGCAAGCGATTGAAAAACAAATTATTCAATACAGTAAAATAATGCGTGACGATATAGCGACTGAGCTAAAAGGCTTACACCGTGGTAAACGTGTTGAAAAAGCCTATTTCGTTAATTCAGCGGCTTAAGCCACTCCCTTCTTTTTTATTACTCAGCTTTTATTTCTTCACCTTTGTAAGCTCCATTGCTATGGTTAAACCATGACTAACCCGACTGATGAAAAGGATGACTTCGGCGATGCATTGGCATATTCAGCTAATGTACCCTTGGCGTGGACGGAATCCGGGTCTTCACCTGTAGATGTATTTTTTGAGATTAATGAACAGTGTTTGCAAATGATTCTTAGTCTTAGTGAATATCATATTCCTGAAAACACGGAAGAACCGACCGTTATTTCAGCGATTGAGCGTAAGGTAGATGTTACGCTGCAAATGGTTTCTGAATTATTGCGTGGAACAATTGATATGCCAAGTATTAAGGCAATTCGTCTTGGTGCCCACGAAATTAGCTGGCACGAACCTGCTGCACTTCCGGCTTTGAATGCGCAGCTTGATCTGGAAATTTACCTACATGATCTGTATCCAAAGCCGTTTAGAGTGCGGGGCCAAGTTAAATCAGTTAATAGTCAACAATGCGTAGTTGAATTATATTCGCAGTCAGAAGATGTTCAGCAGTTGCTTGAGAAGTTTATTTTCTTACACCACCGGCGTGCTATTGCCCTGGCAAAAAAGTCCTGATACCTAGTTAAACGTCAAAAAACCATCCCCCTCCGCCAGCATAAAATGATTGTTTTTTGAACAACTGGATATCCAGTAGAATAATCTTGTGTCATGAATATGACGAGCCGATTTTCATTCTTTAAATCTATTATGTTAGTGTGGTATTTGAATTGACGCCCGATAAATGGCGCAAGTTACAATTGTTTACTATTGAGCGCTGACAATATTTTGACATATTGTGAGGCAACTGCTTTACTTATCACTCGGCGCAAAGCGTCAAAAAAATAACAATAATGATATAACGCCATTCTAGGGATTTAGAACGCTATGATGACCAGCAGAATATTGATCATTGATGACAATGCTCAACGTATCAGTGACCTTGACGTCATTTTCACTTTTCTAGAGCAGAAAGATGTTGTCAGTGTCGGCTGTAATGATTGGCAGAAAGAAACTAAATCTATTTCAGACCTGCAAACTATTTTATTGGGTGATTGTGGTGGCGATGACAATAGAAACGAGATTTTGACGGCGATACGAGATTTGGAAGAAGACATTCCTGTGTTGTTACTTAGTGACCATGATGCGATGCAGGAAATTGGTAGCCTTGATTCAACCGCAGGCATTCTTGGCGGCATTGTTGTTCCTGCATCAAATACCCAACTCAATAGCATGCTACAGAAAGCACGTATTTACCGTGAAAGTCGTCGTTTGAATGATGACGGACGTGTCTCAACGCTATTTCGCAGCTTAGTCGGAAACAGTCGCGCTATTCGTCATGTGCGTAAACTGGTTGAGCAAGTTGCAAGTTCTTCGGCAAATGTTTTGGTACTCGGTGAATCAGGTACAGGCAAAGAAGTCGTGGCGCGTAATCTACATTACAACTCTCAGCGACGCGACAAACCATTTGTACCCATTAATTGTGGCGCGATCCCTGCAGATTTGCTTGAAAGTGAATTGTTTGGTCATGAAAAGGGGGCATTCACTGGGGCAATCTCTGCACGGCAGGGCCGCTTTGAAATGGCCGAGGGTGGTACGTTATTTCTAGATGAAATTGGTGACATGAGCCTGAATATGCAGGTTAAATTGTTACGCGTTTTACAAGAACGAACTTTTGAACGCGTCGGTAGTAATAAGAGTATTAAGTCCGATGTGCGCATTATTGCCGCGACTCATCGAGATCTTGAGGAAAAAATTAAAGAGGGTAATTTCCGTGAAGATTTATTTTACCGACTCAATGTTTTCCCTATCGAGATGCCACCGCTACGAGAAAGAAATAGTGATATTCCCTTATTGATTAACGAGTTGATTAGCCGTTTTGAGAATGAAAAACGGGGTTCGGTACGTTTAACGCCAGCCGCGATTATTTCTCTTTGCCAATACCACTGGCCGGGTAACGTCCGGGAATTGGCAAATCTGATTGAACGCTTGGTTATCTTGCATCCTTATGGCGTGGTGGATTTGGTTGATTTACCAGAAAAATTCCGTATTCAAGGTATCACCATTCCTGAAACTGAATCTGATCCATTACCCGGTGAATTTGAGGTGGATAGTTACCGGGATGCGACGAACCAATTACCGAAAGATAATTTTGACCTCAAAGAACATTTGTTAAAATTGGAATACGGTCTTATTAAACAAGCCCTCGATGAGTCTAATGGTGTTGTTGCCCATGCCGCAAAGCGTTTAAACATGCGCCGTACTACTTTAGTTGAGAAATTACGCAAACATGGTTTGCAACGGACGGACGAAGCGTCGAGTTTCTGACGTATTTCCGTCTTCAATTTTAAAATATTTTCTAAGTCATTGAAATAAAACAATACGCCTATTCGGGCACGCTTCTTGCTCCTTGTTTCTGTAACGAACGTAATCGTCATAGAACAGGCGCAAGACAACATGACCCAACAAGCATTATCTCCACAGCATGCAGATCTGCAAAATGCCTTTCAGGCTTTCAACGAGATGTCTCAACAACTCGCAGATTCTTATCGCGTATTGGAAGACAAAGTTGTGCATCTGGATCAGAAATTAGCCACCGCCAATAATGATCGTTTACGCGAACTAACAGAAAAAGAACGCGTTGCAGATCGCTTACAAAGTTTACTTAAGGCGCTGCCTGCTGGCGTTATTGTCTTGGATAATGACGGTATTGTTATTGAATGTAATCCAGCGGCAATTGATTTACTTGGTTCACCATTAGTCGGTTTAGCCTGGATTGATATCATTCATCGTGCTTTTGCTCCGCAAAGTGATGATGGGCATGACATTTCTTTACGTGATGGACGTAAGGTGAGTCTTTCTACACAAGCACTTGGTGGTGAGCCAGGACAAATTTTATTACTTCAAGACGTTACCGAAACACGGGTCTTGCAAGACAGCTTGAACCGCAGTAAACGTCTTTCTGATATGGGCGAAATGGCAGCAAGCCTTGCTCATCAAATTCGTACACCACTTTCCTCAGCATTGTTGTATAGCTCTCCTTTACTAGGCAAGGAAATTAACAGAGAAAAACGCGTTCATTTCACCACCAGGATTCGTTCCAGCTTGCAGCAATTAGAAAATCAAGTGAATGACATGTTGATGTTTGCAAAAGGTGGCGGCACAGCAAGTACGGAAAAAATTGTGGTTGCTGAATTCTTGGCAGAAATAAAAGAGTCAATGGAAATGCAGTGCCAGCAACGCGAAGCAGTTCTTAAAATAAATTGTGCTGACAACAGTATGAATATATTAGGTACACGTGAATCATTACTAGGTGCATTCCAGAACTTGCTTAGCAATGCCTTGAATGCAGGTGGCGATAAGGTTGAATTAAAACTACAAGCAAAAGAAATTGAGCATGATGGCCGTACAATGGTTGCGCTGTCAGTACAGGACAATGGCCCTGGTATTTCAGATGAGAATCAACAAAAAATATTTGAACCATTCTTTACAACAGGCAGTCGTGGCACAGGACTAGGGCTTGCAGTTGTTAAGGCTGTGGCACATGCACATAAAGGTGTAATTACGGTTAACTCAGCAGAAAATATTGGTAGTACATTTACGATAATACTGCCATGCCAAAAGGCCAACTCAGATGGCTTTACAAAAACGATAATAAATCAAGCACGTGATTGTGCTGGAATTGAGGTAGCGCAATGAACCAAGCAACCATACTTGTTGTTGAAGATGATCAAGATTTACAAGATGCACTTTGTGAAACGCTATCATTAGCGGGACTTAAAACCATTGCCGCTAATGATGGACGCATGGCAGTTGATGTATTGAAATGCGAGCAAATTGATATGGTTGTCAGTGATGTGCAAATGCAACGCATGGATGGACATGCCTTGTTGAAGGTTATTAAAGAACAATATAGTAAAATCCCTGTTTTACTCATGACTGCACATGGCAATGTACAAAAAGCAGTTGAAGCTATTCAGCTTGGCGCCGTTGATTATTTAGTTAAGCCATTTGATGCAGAAGTATTGGTTAATACGGTTGAGCAATATGTTAGTAATGAAGCGGCAGGAAGTGATTTCATTGCAGTTTCAAAAGTGACTCGTAACGTATTAGAAATTGCTGAAAAAGTATCCAACAGTGAAGCGACTGTAATGATTACAGGTGAAAGCGGAACAGGCAAAGAAGTCTTGGCACGTTACATTCACAAGCATTCACCACGCGTAGACAAGCCTTTTATTGCTATTAATTGTGCAGCAATACCTGAAAATATGTTGGAAGCGACTTTATTTGGATATGAAAAAGGTGCATTCACTGGAGCTTATAAAGCAAGCGTTGGTAAATTTGAGCAAGCGCAAGGTGGCACATTATTACTTGATGAAATCTCTGAAATGGATGCAGGCTTGCAGGCAAAGTTGCTTCGTGTATTGCAAGAGAGTGAAGTTGAAAGATTGGGCGGCAGTGAGCTTATTTCATTGGATGTCCGCGTACTGGCCACATCGAATAGGACTATGCGCAAAGAAGTCGATGCAGGCAATTTTCGCGAAGATCTATATTACCGTTTAAATGTATTTCCTATTGAATTGCCACCTTTACGCATGCGTAAAGAAGACATTATTCCTATTGCCGAAAAATTGTTAACTCGCCACGCAATGAAAGCCGGTGCTGTTATCCCTAAAATAAGCTCTGCAGCAGCAGCACTCTTAAATGAGCATAGCTGGCCGGGTAATGTGCGTGAATTAGATAATACGCTTCAACGTGCGCTTATTCTACACAAGGCAGGCATTATTGAAGAATCAGATATTATGTGTGAGCAAGCTAGCAATCAGTCGGTGACATCGCTTGTTAGTCCAGAAAGAATAAGTAGTGAGAAACCAGCAGTAGAAGAATCAAATGGTAAGGAAACATTAGACACTGATCTTCGTCGCACCGAACATAGTCGAATTATTGATGTATTAAAAAACTGTATGGGTAATCGAAAGATTGCTGCAGACACACTCGGTATTAGCCCAAGAACGTTGCGTTATAAATTGGCGCGTATGCGTGAAGCAGGTGTGGTTTTCCCAGGTTAATGTAGTGATTGATTGTAGAGGTCGAAAATAATGAATGATGTGAATGTAAATCAACTATTAGCACAAATGCGTGGTATGGCTCAGGCAGCTCAGGGTGGCCAGGCGAGCAAGCCTGTGCAGAATGATCTTCCAGACTTCTCAAGCATGTTGAAAACATCAATTGATAAAGTTAATGAAACACAAAAAGCCGCAGGCGCATTGTCGACGGCCTTCCAAAGTGGTGATGAAAGTGTGGCACTAGCCGAGGTCATGGTGGCGTCACAAAAGGCAAGCGTTTCATTTCAAGCAATGGTTCAGGTTCGTAATAAATTGATCTCTGCGTATCAAGATATAATGAACATGCCTGTTTAATTAGTAATTATTGGAATATAAAAATATGGCACTCGTACAAACAGAAAATGTTGGTAATCAATTTGTCGGATTAGGTGGTCTTCCAATATTCCGTCAGTTGGGCTTACTTATTGGGCTAGCTGCAAGTGTTGCTATTGGTTTGGCGATAGTTATGTGGTCGCAAACACCGGGTTATCGTTTGCTTTACAGTGATGTTTCGAGTCAAGATTCAGTACAAGTAGCTGCAGCACTTCAATCAGGCGGATTTGAATATAAAATTGATGATGCCAGTGGACGTATTTGGATTGCGGGTGGTTCAATGCATGAAGCGCGTATGATGCTGGCTTCTCAAGGTTTACCTGAAGGCGGCAATGTCGGCTTTGAGTTAATGGACAATAAAGATACTTTTGGTAGTAGCCAATTTATCGAATCGATTCGTTACCAACGTGCATTAGAAGGCGAGTTGGCTCGTACGATTTCTAGTTTAAAATCTATACAAACAGCAAGAGTGCATCTGGCTATTCCAAAACAATCGGTATTTATTCGAAATAGAAAAAAACCAAGCGCATCAGTTACTGTCGGGTTATATCCAGGGCGCTATCTTGAACCGGGTCAAGTGCGATCTATTGTTGGCTTGATCAGTTCAAGTGTGCCGGAATTAGAAGCGAGCATGATCACGGTTGTTGATCAAATTGGTAAAATGTTAACCAGTGAACATGATGAAGAAATGGCCTTTAGTGCTAAACAGCTTGAGTATAAAAAGAAGGTTGAGCGGTCATATACAGAACGTATTGAAGATATATTATCGCCTATTGTTGGTGATGGTCGAGTTCGTGCGAAAGTAAATGCCGAAATTGATTTTACGGTCACTGAAAAGACTCAAGAGTCATTTAATCCAGATCAGTCGGCAGTACGTAGCGAACAAACTAGTAGTGAGTCACGTGGTGGTGGCTCTGGACCTATCGGTGTCCCAGGCGCTTTAAGTAATCAACCACCTGAAGCGGGAACAGTAGACGGTGGCGAAACGGGTACGGCAGCAACGGTTGCCTCTATGGCAAACAAGATGTTGCAGTCAACACGTAACTATGAATTGGATAAAACGATTAGCCATGTACGTTTGGCCGCGGGCGCGGTGCGTCGTTTATCTGTTGCAGTAGTTATTGATAACAAAGCGGCTGTTGAAGAAGGTGGCGAAACAGTGGCTTACACGGATGTTGAAATTCAACGCTTCAATCAACTGGTGAGAGATTCAGTTGGTTTTAATGTTCGTCGTGGCGATAGTGTTAATGTAATTAATGCCGCCTTTAGCCCGATCATTCAACCTGAACCATTACCTGAAGTTCCTTTATGGGAGCAAAGTTGGGTATGGGATATTGGCAAACAAGTATTAGGTGGCTTAGCCGTATTGTTATTAGTGTTTGGTGTTCTGCGTCCAGTGATGCGCGAACTTGCTTCAAAAGGTATTGAGTATAAATCGCAAAATCAAAACTTACTTCAAGCACAAGGTGGGATGGATGGGGATGATACGCAAGTGACCTTATCTGCCGAGGCGTCTGCACAGCAAATACAACAACAGGGGCATGAATCAAATATCGCTTCTGCAAGTGCGATGGTTGACCAAGACCCTCGTACAGTGGCACAAGTAATGAAAACGTGGGTAGCTACGGATGCGGGGCAATAGAAGATGGTTGCAGAAGCAGATTTAAGTGGTGTTGAGCGAGCTGCGATATTTTTAATGTCGCTGGGAGAAGAGCGCGCATCAGAAGTGCTTAAACACATGGGGCCGAAGGAAGTACAAAAGGTCGGTACAGCGATGTCTGAATTGAGTGGCGTATCGAAACAACAAGTTAGTAATGTGTTAACCGATTTTGTAAGTATTGCAGGAGATCAAACTGCATTAGGTGTCGGTAATGATGATTATATTCGTAACGTTTTAGTCAACGCATTAGGTTCAGATAAAGCGACGGGTGTTATTGATCGGATACTTTTGGGTAAAGACAGTAAAGGTTTAGAGCAATTAAAATGGATGGATGCACGGCAAATTGCAGAATTGATTCGTCTTGAGCACCCTCAAATCATTGCCATTATTTTATCGTACTTGGACAGTGACCATTCTGCGGAAATTCTAGGGGAGATGGCACAAAATGTGCGAATGGATATTGTTATGCGTATTGCGGCACTTGATGGTATTCAGCCAAATGCAATCGCAGAACTAAATGATATTTTAGAAAAACAATTCGTTAGTGATGGTACAAGTGGCATTAAATCCTCAAGCGTTGGTGGCATAAAATCAGCAGCAAATATTCTCAATGTAATGGATACCTCTATTGAGAACGAAATCATGGATAAAATGAAAGAGGTTAATGAAGAATTAAGCCAAAAGATCATGGATAACATGTTTGTATTTGCCAATATTGTTGAAATTGATGATCGAGGTATACAGTTATTACTTCGTGAGATATCAACAGATATCTTGGTATTAGCATTGAAGGGTGCTGACGCGGCATTAAAAGAAAAAATATTTAAAAATATGTCTAAACGTGCCAGTGAAATGTTACGTGATGATTTAGAGTCTAAAGGTCCAGTTAGATTAAGTGAAGTAGAAGAAGGTCAAAAGGAAATTATTGCAGTTGCGAGACGCTTAACTGAGTCAGGTGAGATATCGATAGGAGGTGCGGATGAGTTCGTCTCCTAAACCTACGATTATTGACAGTGATGATGCTTCTGAATATTCAGCATGGCAACCACCTTCAGTGCAGATTCCTTCAGAAAAAGAAATTGAAGAAAAGGAAAAGCAACGATTAATCACAGCCGACTCAATAGAAATACTGCAAAAACAGGCTTATGAAGAAGGTTATTCTAAAGGTTTCGAAAAAGGGGTACAGGATGGCGAGATACTTATAAAAGAACGAATACAACGTCTCGATATGATTGCTGATTTCTTGCAGAAACCATTGGCGGATTTAGATGAATCTGTGACTGAACAATTAACTCAGTTGTCGATTAGTATTGCCAGGATGTTAATTCGTCGTGAACTTAAAACAGATCCTGGACAAGTTGTTGCGGTAGTAAAGGAAAGCATATCGGCACTACCTGCCGGGATGCAAAATATTTGCGTTTCAATGAACCCTGAAGATGCAGAATTACTTCGTGAGACAATGTCGTTGTCTGAAGTTGAGTCTTCGTGGAGCATTATTGAAGATCCCTTGCTAAGTAAAGGTGGCTGTAAAGTGACTACAGATTATTCTGAAATTGATGCCAGTGTTGAAGCTAGGCTTACTGGTATTATCGCCCGAATGTTTGGGGGAGAAAGAAGTAGTGACAGCAGTACTGAAGAATAAATATCAACAAGCTTGGTCTAACTCATTGGCCAATTGCCGTGCAGAGGTTGAGAAACCGATACCGATTATTGTTGAAGGTAAGTTAACCAGAATGGTTGGTATGACTCTGGAAGCAATGGGTTGTCAGGCACCTATTGGCGCAGTTTGTCAGATTGTTGCAGCAAATGGTTCAACAGCAGAAGCAGAAGTTGTCGGGTTCTCTGGCAACAAATTATTCCTTATGCCAACAGAAGATATTCGGGGTCTGGTTCCTGGTGCTCGCGTTATTCCTACGAATTCTGTTCACGGCATCCCCATTAGTGATGCAATTCTAGGTCGGGTTATTGATGGCGCTGGCCGACCACTTGATGGTAAAGGTGACATTGAGGGTGATGAGGCTATTTCTCTCGACGGAGAAATAATTAACCCGATGTTACGTCATCCTATTGATGCGCCACTGGATGTTGGCGTGCGTGCGATTAACTCTTTACTTACCGTTGGTCGTGGTCAACGTATGGGACTTTTTGCGGGTAGTGGTGTAGGTAAGAGTGTTTTGTTGGGGATGATGACGCGTTATACCACGGCAGATATTATTGTTGTGGGCATGATTGGTGAACGTGGACGCGAAGTTAAGGAATTTATTGATAATACTTTAGGTGCGGAAGGTATGCGTAGAGCGGTAGTGGTTGCAACACCTGCGGATCATCCTCCCCTAATGCGGATTCATGGTGCAATGCTCGCGACCAGTATTGCAGAGCATTTTCGAGACAAAGGAAAAAATGTTTTATTGTTAATGGATTCGCTAACACGCTTTGCGCAAGCGCAACGTGAAATCGCATTAGCGATTGGTGAGCCGCCTGCAACCAAAGGTTATCCGCCTTCTGTTTTTGCTTTGTTACCGAAGTTGGTTGAACGAGCAGGTAATAGTGAAAAGGGTGGTGGTTCGATCACGGCTTTTTATACAGTGCTTGCCGAAGGTGATGATCAGAATGATCCGGTTGCCGATGCATCACGAGCGATTTTGGATGGACATATTGTCCTTTCACGTGAACTGGCAGATTCAGGACATTATCCTGCGATTGATATTGAAGCTTCTATTAGTCGAGCGATGACAGAAATAACGACCGAACAACATCAAAAATCAGCGCGTCGTTTTAAACAACTATATTCTACTTATGAGAAGAGTAAGGATCTTATTTCGGTTGGTGCCTATTCACCGGGGCATGATCACCGTCTTGATGAAGCAGTGGCAATTCAACCACAATTAGTAGAGTTTTTGCAGCAAGATATGAATCGTGCAGTGGATATTACGACCAGCTGTGCCACACTTGATGAAGTGGTTTTCAATGCTTCGCAGTTAGTACCACATGAACAAGTCCAAAATGGAGAGCCTGCCGTTGCCTCGCATATGGCTATTTCTCCGGATAGAGTTAATTAAGCATGATGACGAAATCTAAACGCCTAAAACCTGTTTCTGAGATTGCAGATGCAAAGGAACGTGATGCCGCCCGTTATATGGGAGAGCAGCAGGGAGTTTTGGAACGGCATAAAACTAAATTAACTGAGTTAATTCAATATCGTGCTGAGTATGCAGAGAAAATGGTATCCGCAGGTGGTACTGGGATTTCTGCAGGTAAGATGCAAGATTATAGTACTTTCATTCGTCGACTTGATGAAGCGATTGTTTTTCAACGTAGTCAAATTGAATTAGCCGTCCGTCAGCTTGAGATAAAACAACGCGAGTGGCGTGTGATGCACACTCGTAGCGAAGCCTTGAATAAAGTTGTGTCACGTTATCAAACAGCAGAAGTCCGTGAACAAGATAAGCGTGAGCAGAATGAGAGTGATGAACGAGCGCAACGCACAGAGTCCCCATTTAAAAACCTATAAGTACAATCTTAATTTGGCACATTCCTTGCTCTTTACCTAGTACTGGTTAATTTAGGAGCAATATGATGCCAACAGCAAACCCTTTACCCATTCAAGCGGCTGTGCCTATAGCGACAGGAAAGGCACTTGGTATAAGCTCGGGAGACTCTCTAAGTACTGATTCTATAGGTGTTTTTAGTGGTTTGCTTAGTGACGAACTTGATACTGGCATTGATGTTACAAAGTTAACTGATGGCTTAGATACCTTTGCTGTTGTTACAGAGAACCTCAATGCCGAATTGCCGGGTAGCGGCAATAGTCTGCCACAAGATATTAATATTCAGCTGGGGGCAGATATTGCCGTACTTGAAGTTGATCCTGAATTAGCAGTAGAAGTTCTAAGTTTACCTGCCGGTTTCCAATTACAATTGCCAGTGACAACACAAGTGGATGGTTCTGGTCTTAGTTTGCAGACTAACTACGTTGCGGCGGAACCATTAAGACCTACAGACACGATTCGTTCATTATTCTTAGCTGGCCAAGAGCTTTCGCAAGCCAAGTCTGCTGAATCTAAATTGGCATCACCACTCGGTGTGTTAACGGATGTAGGTACGAGTATCGATCAGGATGTCTTACCTTTCTCGCAAGTTAAACAAAATAGTCAATTTCAAAACCTATTTTCACCATTGGCTAGACAAGCTGATGTGGCTGTTGATGCAGGGCAAATTAGTCGAGTTTTGGAACAATTCTCAGAATTCAGTAAACGTGCGGCCCCTGTTGCCTCGGCTACGGTATCCGCGCCGGTGGGAGGAATTGCACCACTAAGTGAAAGTGGTTTGGTATCAAGCTCTTCAGGTGTTGCACAACTCAGTGTTGATGTGCCGCTACAAGATCAACGTTGGCAGAAAGCCTTCTCTCAGCGTGTAGTTTGGTCGGTAGGTAACAATCAGTCTGCACAACTACGGATCCATCCAGCTGAGCTTGGCCGTATTGATATTCAAGTGAATGTTGAAAACGATAAAGCCAGTGTGGTTTTTAATGCACAACATGGCACGGTCAAAGAGGCGATTGAATTAGCATTACCTCGTTTACGTGAAATGCTTTCTGAACAAGGTATCGATTTGGATAATGTCGATGTAAATAGTGGTGATATAAATCAACAGCAGGCCGGTACTGATCAGGGATCTGACGAACAAGGTACTTTCAATGCCAGCACGTCTGATACATCCACAGAGGATACGGCTGCAACTGAACTTGTTAGTAATATTAGTATCGACGACGATGCGATCGATTATTATGTCTAAGTACCTACTTAGATCGTCAAAAATCAATAAGCTGAGAAGCATATTTTGATATATGTCAGAAAAATGTCGCGAAGTATGAAATAAATATTAAGTGACTGACTTTTATCTTAGCCGTCACCCCCTCCCTAACTATATGTAACTATAGATTTTTATACCTTTCAAATAGATACACCCTTCGTAAAATTCCTCGTTAGTTAAATACGTATGACTATGGCATGGCTCTTGCTATATCTATAGGCAATACAACGGGAGTCATATTTATGGCGATTAATGATGATGATTTGGAACTCGATTCCGAAGCTGAAGCAGATGCAGCCAGTACACCATCAAAGATGAAGAAAATTATTATCTTTGCTACAGCAGGGATTTTGGTTGTCGGTTTAGCGGTAGGAGCGACCCTGTATTTCACAGGGGTTCTCGGTGGTGATGCAGCGACAGAAGTCAGCGAAGACGCGGCAAGTGAAGATGCTGCAGAAGAAGAAAAGGCTGAGGCGGAAGTCGCTACTGATACGGTGTATCACAAATTCAAACCTGCTTTTGTTGTAAATTTTGAAGACAAAGGAAAGTTGCGTTTTTTACAAATAGATTTAAGTGTGGCAACGAAATTGCCATCAGTTATTGATGCTTTGAAAAATCACGAACCTGTTATTCGAAATAACCTGGTACTACTTTACAGTAGCCAAAAAGCAGATGAGTTGAACAGTGTTGAAGGTAAGGAATTACTTCGCAAGCAAACCCGTGAAGCGATTCAGAAGATCATGAAGGACAACATTGGTAATGCTGGTATTGATGAAGTTTTCTTTACCGGCTTTGTGGTGCAATAACAATGTCTGTTAATGACCTATTATCCCAAGATGAGATTGATGCGTTATTAAATGGCGTATCAGGTGGTGACGTTGAGACTGGTACGGATGAGGTTGGCGATGATGGCGAAACGCGTAATTATGATTTTGCTGTAGAAGACCGCATTGTACGTGGCCGTTTACCAACACTGGAAATGATCAACGAACGTTTTGCACGTCATTTTCGTATTAGCCTTTTCAATCTACTTCGCCGTACAGCTGAAATTTCTGTTGGTACGGTACAAATGCTCAAGTTTTCTGAGTATATGCATCAACTGTTTGTGCCAACAAGTTTGAATTTAGTAAAAATACACCCGCTTCGCGGTACGGCTTTATTTGTACTGGATCCAAAGTTGGTATTTATTATTGTTGATAATTTCTTCGGCGGTGATGGCCGTTTCCACGCAAAAATTGAAGGTCGTGAATTCACGCCAACAGAATTGCGTATCGTACAAATTATATTGTCAGACGTATTTAAAAATCTTCAAGATGCCTGGCAGCCAGTAATGGATGCGGATTTTGAATATATAAATTCAGAAGTCAACCCACAATTTGCCAATATTGTTAGCCCAACTGAAGTGGTTGTCGTTACAAAATTTAATATTGAGTTGGATGGTGGCGGTGGTGACTTACATATCACCATGCCTTATTCAATGCTTGAACCTATTCGTGAATTACTTGATGCGGGGGTACAGAGTGATCGCGCAGAGACTGATCAGCGTTGGATTGAGGCATTGCGTGATGAAATAAAAAGTGCCGATATAGAGATGTCCTGCGTATTAACCGAAACAGAAATAAGTTTGAAAGAGATTTTAGAAATGAAATCAGGTGACATTATTCCAATTGAAATCCCTGAAACAGTTTTAATGAGCTCAAGTGGTATTCCAGTATTACGCGGGACTTTTGGAGAGGCCCATGGAAATAAAGCGGTTAAAATCACTAAAACAATGGCGCGTCCAAAGACGAAGACCGTAACAGATTTAGTGTTGAAACGAGGAGAAGATAGTGAGTGATGATATAGATGAAAATGAAAGCGTCTCCACCGAGACCGAAACAGAAGATCCTTGGGCTGGTGCATTAGAGGAACAAGCTGATACTGAAGCTAGTGTGGCGCCTGCTGATGGCGTACAGGCTGCACCACTGGATAATTTACAGGACGACAGTGTTGCAACAGGTGACGAGGTAAATCTTGATGTCATTCTTGATATACCCGTCACCATCGCAATGGAAATTGGCCGCACAACGATTAGCATCCGAAATTTATTGCAGTTAAACCAGGGTTCAGTGGTAGAGCTTGATAGATTAGCTGGTGAGCCGATGGATGTATTGGTCAATGGCACTTTGGTAGCGCATGGCGAAGTGGTTGTGGTTAACGAGAAATTTGGTATTCGTTTAACTGATGTTATTAGTGCTACTGAAAGACTTAAGAAACTTCGTTAGGACTGTTATTAATGAAATTCGCTATCACTCTTGTCGCATTATTACTGCAAATATTACCGTGTTCTGTCATGGCGGGAGATGCACCTGTTAAACAGATAGTAGATCCGCTTGCAGGTACCAATATTATACAAATGATTGGCGGGTTAATCTTTGTGCTTATTTTGGTATTTGCCATAGCATGGTTATTGCGACGTGTTGGTGGTGTCAGCATAACGGGTGGTGGTGCTCTTAAAGTAATTAGCGGTATGTCGATGGGCTCACGTGATCGGGTGGTTTTGCTTCAAGTTGGCGATGAGCAATTATTATTAGGCGTTTCGCCTGGCCGGGTTCAAACACTACACGTATTAGAAAAACCAATTAAAGTAGAACAGCCAACAATGAGCACTTCAATATTTGCTGACAAATTGGCTGAAGTGCTCAAGAGCAAGAAAAAGTGAAAGCATTCACTGGTATTCTTATTTTAGTAGTTGGTATCTTTTTGCCAATAAATGTTTTTGCGGAAGCGGGTATTCCAGCACTTTCGGTCACAACGAATAATGATGGTGGTCAAACTTATACGTTAAGTATTCAAGTTTTGATTATTATGACACTGCTGACAATGTTGCCAGCGGCTTTGATGATGATGACGGCATTTACGCGTATCGTTATTGTTTTATCTATTTTGCGTACGGCAATCGGTACGACTCAAGCACCAACTAATCAAATCATTATCGGCTTAAGCCTCTTTATGACATTGTTCGTTATGTCGCCTGTGTTAGATCGTATTAATACAGATGCATTACAGCCTTATTTGAATGAAACCATTACATCTGCACAAGCACTTAAGATGGCACAGGAGCCAATAAGTGAGTTTATGATGCGACAAACTCGAGAAGCTGATATTGACTTGTTTGCAGGTATTGCTGGTATCGAAAATATCGAGTCACCTAGCGACATTCCTCTTACTATCTTGATTCCTGCGTTTGTTACTAGTGAATTAAAGACAGCATTCCAAATAGGTTTTCTATTATTTATTCCTTTTTTAATAATCGATCTGGTTGTAGCCAGTGTTCTGATGTCAATGGGTATGATGATGTTGTCACCACTCATTATTTCATTACCATTTAAGATAATGCTATTTGTGTTAGCAGATGGTTGGACACTGGTGCTGGGAACGTTAGCAACCAGTTTTTATATATAGGTACGAAAGATGGCTCCACAAGACGTTCTTCAAATCATGCAAGGTGCACTATATGTGATTATATTGATGGTGTCTGTCGTTTTACTACCGGCGCTTGCTGTCGGCCTGCTTGTTAGTATGTTTCAAGCAGCAACGCAAATTAATGAAATGACATTGAGCTTCATTCCTAAGTTACTTGTCACAATGGTGGTGTTAGCGATTGCGGGGCCGTATTTGTTAAACTTAATTGTTAACTATACTACGCAACTTTTTCAGAATATTCCTTATGCAATCGGCTAACCGATTATAGCGAATCTGATAATGATATTTTCAAGCACTGAATTATTATCACAAATAGGCGCATTCATTTGGCCTCTATTTAGAATTTCTGCAATTGTTATTGCGATGCCTTTGTTTGGTTCGCGGTTACTCCCATCAAGACTTAAGATTGTACTGTCTCTTGCGCTCACATTAGCAATTGCGCCACATATTCCACCAATTGAAAATATTGAAATGTTTAGCGTCAATGGTGGGTTGGTTGCTGCCCAGCAGGTTTTCATTGGTTTGGCGATGGGTTTTGCATTGCAGTTGGTGTTTTCGGTTTTTGTATTAGGTGGCCAGGTTATAGCATTAACCATGGGGCTTGGTTTCTCATCATTAAACGATCCGATTTCAGGTGTGGTTGTACCAACAGTAAGTCAATTTTATACGATTTTCATAACGTTATTATTTTTAGCGATGAATGGCCATCTCATTATGATTGATGTTATGGCAAAGAGTTTTGTTGATTTGCCCGTGGCGCAAACCGGCTTTGGTACTGAGGCAATTTGGAAGCTATTAAGTTGGGCGAAATATATATTTTCGGGTGCAGTACTTATGGCTTTACCAGCGATGGCTTCATTACTATTGGTTAACATTGGCTTCGGTGTAATGACGCGTGCTGCACCACAACTTAATATTTTTGCAATTGGTTTCCCCGTCATTATGGCAATGGGTTTTGTTATCTTAATGCTATCTCTACCTAGCACTATCCCTCTGTTTGAAAACTTGCTTGATAGTAGTTATGAATTAATGCGTTCGATGTTGGGAGGCAGATGATGGCTGCTGAATCAGGGCAAGAACGCACAGAACAACCCACTGCAAAGCGTCTCAACGATGCTCGCAAGAAAGGCCAGATCGCTCGGTCACGTGAATTAAATACTACTGCGGTTTTGTTAGCGGGTGGTGGTGGAATGATTTTTATGGGCGACACTATTATGTCTGGATTGCGAGATATTATGGTGAATGGATTAACTCTTGAACGAGACGTGTTGTTTAATCCTGATTCTCTTTTAGCCTTGTTTAGCGGTAGTGTTGCTGATGCGTTACTCATTTTATTACCGTTGTTTGCTTTACTTGTCGTAGTTGCTTTGCTTGTACCGATGGCTTTAGGTGGTTTTTCTTTTAGTTTAGAAGCGCTCGCTTTTAAAGCTGAAAAACTCGATCCAATTAAGGGTATTGGTAAGATATTTGCGTGGCGTGGCGTTGTCGAGTTGCTTAAGGCCTTAGCCAAATTTGTCATTGTTGCGGCAGTAGTTGTAGCCTACTTGGATTTTAATACCGATAAACTGCTGCACCTCGGTGAGTTGTCTATAGATGTTGCCTTGGTTGAAACTGCCTACCTTGTTTTCTGGGGATTCCTTTTTACCAGTTGTGCCTTGATTGTAGTGACCGTGGTTGATGTGCCATTTCAAATATGGGACCACAACAAGCAGTTAATGATGACGTTGCAAGAAGTAAAGGATGAATATAAAGAAACCGATGGGCGTCCTGAAGTAAAACAACATATTCGTCAAGTGCAAATGGAAATGGCTGAACGACGCATGATGCAAGAAGTGCCGAAGGCAGATGTTGTTATCACTAACCCAACTCACTATGCTGTTGCACTCAAGTATGATCAAACATCAATGGGAGCGCCACGTGTAGTCGCAAAAGGTGCAGATCTTATTGCAGCTGAAATTCGTAAAGTGGCAAAAGAAAATAATGTACCCATTGCTGCCGCTCCACCATTAACACGCGCACTTTTTTATAGTACCGAATTAAATGATGAAATTCCTGCTGGCTTGTACTTAGCGGTAGCGCAAGTACTTGCGTATGTTTATCAGTTAGATAAGAGACATAAAGCGAGTAATGATGAAATTACACTTCCTGATGTGCCGATCCCGGATGATCTGCAACATGACTGATTTAACGCATTAATAACGAGCGGTAGTAATTATGGATAACGCAGTGACAATCGGTGCTTTAAAGAGCTTTAATCGAAATGGCATGGGAGCAATGTTGTTACTGCTTATTATGCTCGCAATGATGGTGATTCCTATTCCGCCATTATTATTAGATATTTTCTTTACCTTTAATATTGCTTTGGCAATGATTGTTCTATTGTCAGGTGTTTATAGCTCGCGTCCATTAGATTTTACTGCATTCCCTACTGTCTTACTGATTGCGACATTATTACGGCTCGGCCTTAATGTGGCATCTACTCGTGTAGTTCTTCTTGAAGGACATACAGGTTCAGATGCGGCAGGTGAAGTGATCCATGCTTTTGGCGACTTTGTAGTAGGCGGTAATTATACGGTCGGTTTGATAGTCTTTATCATCCTTGTGATTATCAATTTTGTTGTAGTAACTAAAGGTGCAGGGCGTATATCTGAAGTAAGTGCACGGTTCACCTTGGATGCAATGCCAGGTAAGCAAATGGCCATTGATGCAGATCTTAATTCAGGACTCATTGATCAAGACGAAGCGCGCACACGTCGTTCCGATATTTCTCGTGAAGCCGATTTCTATGGTTCGATGGATGGTGCGAGTAAGTTCGTTCGTGGTGATGCGGTTGCCGGTATTCTTATTCTGTTAATTAATATCATTGGTGGCCTTGCCGTAGGTATGGTGCAACATGATTTAGATTTCTCAACAGCGATTGAATATTACACTTTATTAACCATTGGTGATGGTTTGGTTGCACAGATTCCTTCGCTAGTCCTTTCTACTGCAGCGGCAATTATGGTAACGCGTAGTTCCGGTGAAAATGAAATGGGCAAGCAAATTTTTGGTGAATTGTTTAGTAACCCACGGGCATTAATGGTAACCGGTCTAATTATTGGCATTATTGGTTTAATCCCAGGTATGCCAAACCTTGCTTTCTTAACATTGGCTGCCGTTAGTATTGGCGGCAGTATCATGATTACTCAATATAACCAAAAAAAGGAACAGCAGGGGATTGTTGAGGCGGCCGTCGCGGCAGAACCCGCGCCAGTTGAAGAGAATAAGGAGCTAAGTTGGGAAGATGTAGTTCCTGTCGATATTATTGGTCTGGATGTGGGATATAAATTAATTCCTTTGGTTGATCGTAAGCAAGGTGGTCAATTATTGTCACGTATTAAAGGTGTTCGAAAGAAACTGACTCAAGAATTTGGTTTCTTAATCCCATCAGTACACATTAAAGATAAGCTGGATCTTTCACCTAACGGTTATTCTATTTCGCTGATGGGAGTACCTCTTGGTGAGGCTGAAATTTATCCTGAACGTGAAATGGCGATTAACCCGGGACAAGTTTTTGGGGTGATTGACGGCACGCCAACCACTGATCCTGCCTTTGGATTAGACGCATTATGGATTAATCCGACACAACGCGATGAAGCGCAGACTATGGGCTATACCGTCGTTGATGCTAGTACGGTGATTGCTACCCATCTTAGCCAACTTTTACATAACCATGCTAATGAGTTGCTCGGACGGGAGGATGTACAGCAGTTACTTGATAATTTGGGCAAAACCGCACCTAAGCTGATCGAAGGTCTGGTGCCAGATACGCTGCCTTTAGGCACAATCCAGAAGGTATTGCAGAACCTACTCGAAGAACGCATCCCGATCCGTGATATTCGTACGATCGTCGAGACATTGGCAGCCCAGGCATTGATTAGTCAAGATGCTGCCACTTTAACGTCACAAGTGCGAGTCGCCCTCGGTCGCTCTATTGTCCAATATATCAATGGGATGGAGCCAGAAATGCCCGTTATCACTCTTGATCCAACTTTGGAACAGATATTGCAAGAGTCACTACTGTCGGTCGACGGGCCCGGCGCAGGACTTGAACCAGGGCTCGCAGAACGAATGTTGCAATCGCTACAAGCGGCGGCATCTCAGCAAGAAAGCGCCGGAAAGACGCCAATCTTGGTGGTATCGCCCCAAATACGATTGTTAATAGCACGATTTGTGCGGCATGCGATTCCTGAACTACACGTGTTGGCGTTCAGCGAAATACCAGATTCGAAACAGATACGCGTTGTCGCAAATGTAGGTAATGAACAGCCAGTGTAGTTCTTAAAGACAAACTGGCATTAGGACGAAGAGCGAAATATGAAAATCAAACGTTTTTTTGCCAAGAGTATTAG
>Ga0316205_10001117_pt1 | contig 37199 bp, 30 predicted proteins | sample 3monthpyrite_MG_FD_204941 | JGI IMG/M metagenome (GOLD analysis project Ga0316205, IMG submission 204941) | Microbial mat bacterial communities from mineral coupon in-situ incubated in ocean water Damariscotta River, Maine, United States -... | ecosystem: Environmental > Aquatic > Marine >...
ATTTTGCCGCACTACGTTCGAGTAAATATAAATTTTGAAAAATCGCATCAGCGGTGCCACTGTATCCTCCCTTGCCGACACGCATTTGTGCCGGAATATTGGTAATGTATTCTCCAAGCTCTGGATTAAAAATAGACCAGCCATCGCGAATATGCTTTTGCAGTGAATGAGATTTGTATTGCGTCATCACCAGAATACGGCGTAAATCAGAATGCAAACAATTCGCCAGCGTAAAATCGATAATCCTGTATTTACCACCGAAGGGGACAGCCGGTTTGGCGCGTTCTTCTGTCAATGGTTTAAGACGAGTTCCCGTACCCCCGGCCAGTACGATGGTTAATGTATCTTTTGGCATGCCTGCTTCCTGTTAAATAATGATAGCTTATGCAAATAACCTGCCGGCTATTAATTTGAAACCCCTGATTCCATTCTAATAACGATTTATGACAATGCTTTGGTCATTGTTTAGGGGCTAACTGATCCTTTCATTGTACCTCATATTATTCTTAAACCCCCAATCGAGAGCTAACAGAAAAGAATGACTCTTATCAATAAAATTAATCATTCGGTCACCGCTATGATGCACTATCAAAGATATTACGCACTGCATATGTGCGTAAGTATTGCTAATCAAACTACAGCCAAGCCTGAGAGTTTACGATTTTTTCATAACTTACAATCACTTGAGTCATCGTAAAAAGATGGCATGGAAGCTGCAATATTAGATCTAGCGCATATACATTTATTCGATTGATTAACTGACAGTTGATTCTTTCGGGTACAACTTAAGGAGTTTAGAGTTGAATATTACTGAATTACCCAAGACAGAATATCGAAAGCTACGCGTAAAACCACCTACAGTAAAAAAACTGTTTGAGGTTTTATTTGTGATTTTTATCGGGATTTTCCTTTTTGCCGGTGCTCCCCAGGCAGCTGTCGGGGAACCAGAAAAGGAAGACTTGAAGTTTGGTTTTATTAAACTGACTGACATGGCCCCATTAGCTATCGCTTATGAGAAAGGCTATTTTGAAGATGAAGGCCTGTATGTCACTTTGGAGGCTCAAGCAAACTGGAAAGTCTTACTGGACAGAGTCATAGATGGTGAACTAGATGGCGCTCATATGTTGGCTGGACAGCCTTTAGGTGCAACCATTGGTTTTGGTACACAAGATCATATCATCACTGCATTCAGCATGGACTTGAATGGTAATGGTATAACGGTTTCCAATAAGATTTGGGAAGCGATGAAGAAACATGTACCCCATAAAAATGGGAAACCTGTTCACCCTATTAAAGCCGACTACCTGAAACCCGTTGTGGATCAATACAAGGCGGAAGGCAAACCGTTTAAGCTTGGAATGGTCTTCCCGGTTTCTACCCACAACTACGAATTACGTTATTGGCTTGCAGCTGGAGGTATTCATCCTGGCTACTACGCACCTGAAAAAGGGGACATCACCGGTCAGCTGAAAGCTGATGCTCTATTGTCAGTCACACCTCCTCCACAAATGCCTTCTACCATGGAAGCAGGAACGATATATGGTTATTGCGTAGGCGAGCCATGGAATCAACAAGCCGTATTCAAGGGTATTGGCGTACCCGTTATTACTGATTATGAAATCTGGAAAAATAATCCTGAGAAAGTCTTCGGGGTTAGTAAAAAATGGGCTGACAAATATCCCAACACCCATATTCGCGTCGTGAAAGCCATGATTCGTGCTGCCAGATGGCTGGACGAGAATGACAATGCTAATCGTAAGGAAGCAGTCAAGATACTATCAAAGAGTCAATATGTGGGGGCCGATTTCGAAGTCATCGCGAATAGTATGACCGGTACATTCGAATACGAAAAAGGTGATAAGCGCGCTGTACCTGACTTCAATGTGTTTTTCCGCTACAACGCGACCTACCCTTATTATAGTGATGCGATTTGGTATTTAACTCAAATGCGCCGCTGGGGACAAATTGCAGAGAATAAACCGGACAGTTGGTATATGGATATCGCCAAGAAAGTCTATCGTCCAGACATTTACCAACAGGCTGCCAAGGCATTAATTGCTGAAGGTAAATTTAAGGCTTCAGAATTTCCTGACTTTGCAAAGGAAGATGGTTTCAAGAAGCCTCAGACAGAGTTTATTGATGAGATTACTTACGATGGAAAAAAACCCAACGATTATTTAAAGAAATTTAGCATCGGCCTGAAAGGCGATGAAAAGATTTAAATAATCTATCGTGAATACTGCGAACCTGTTTTTACATCGAGATAATAAATGACAACTGATACTGCCCATACACCATTTCTATCCATGCTGTCATCACATCCAGTTGGTCGTTACTTTACGATGCTGGGTAGCGCCAGTGGCTGGACTCAAATCACCAAGGCTTTGATGATACCTGGACTGGCTCTGGCTATTTTTCTGCTGTTGTGGTCTGCGGTAGCCAGTCAGATTCAAACATCGCTCGGGCAATTACCTGGACCAGCTCAGGTATGGCAGCAAACCAAACAGTTATACATTGAGCATAAGCAAGAGCGAGAGAAAGCTGTTGCCTTCCATGAACGCCAGGAGAAACGAAACGAGAAGAAACTACAAAAAAATCCGAATGCAGAAGTTAAAATTCGCCCTTATACCGGCAAACCAACTTATCTGGATCAAATCTGGACGAGTATAGTCACTGTTATTACTGGTTTCATCATTGCCTCTTTGATAGCCATCCCGATAGGAATCATTTGTGGCTTAAGCCCAATTTTGTATGCAGCACTAAACCCGTTGATTCAAATTTTCAAGCCTGTTTCCCCACTTGCCTGGCTACCCATCGTGACTATCATTGTGAGTGCTGTGTATATTAGTGACGATCCACTCTTTGATAAGTCCTATCTGACTTCAGCGATTACAGTAACCTTATGCTGCTTATGGCCAACCATCATTAATACTACCGTAGGGGTCAACACCATTGACAAGGATTTAATCAATGTCAGCAAAGTGCTCAGACTGAACTGGTTTACCAAGGTTTTTAAAATTGTCATTCCCTCGTCCATCCCGATGATGTTCGCAGGTCTGCGCGTATCACTAGGTATTGGCTGGATGGTACTAATCGCCGCTGAAATGCTTGCGCAAAACCCGGGACTCGGTAAATTTGTCTGGGATGAATTCCAGAATGGAAGCTCGGATTCATTAGCTCGTATTATGGTGGCAGTACTGACAATTGGCATCATTGGCTTCCTGCTGGACCGAGTGATGTTGGCGTTACAGAAATTCTTTAGCTGGGACAAGAGCGCAGTGTTGCGCTAAACAAGGAAATTCAGTCATGGATCATTATTTAGAGTTATCACATGTAAGCATTGACTTTCCAACACCGGATGGCCCATTCCGTGCCCTCGATAAAATCAAGCTCACGATCGAAAAAGGCGAGTTTATCTCCCTGATCGGACATTCAGGTTGTGGTAAATCCACTGTTCTTAATATTATTGCTGGTCTTCATCAGGCAACAGAAGGCGGTGTAATTTTGAATGGCAAGGAGGTCAGTGCACCAGGTCCAGACCGCGCTGTGGTTTTTCAAAACCATTCATTACTACCCTGGTTAACTGCCTATGAAAATGTCGAACTTGCAGTCAAACAGGTTTTCAAGAAAACCAAAACCAAAGCTGAGAGAAAAGCCTGGATCGAACATAACCTTGAATTAGTTCATATGTCCCATGCCATACATAAACGACCCGATGAATTGTCCGGTGGCATGAAACAACGTGTAGGTATTGCACGAGCGCTGGCTATGGAACCCTGTGTGATGTTAATGGATGAACCTTTTGGGGCTCTCGATGCACTTACACGCGCACACATGCAGGATTCACTGATGGAAATTCAGGCAGAGCTGAATAATACAGTGATTATGATTACTCATGATGTTGATGAAGCCGTTTTGTTATCAGACCGTATTGTAATGATGACTAATGGGCCTGCGGCAACCATTGGTGAGATATTAGATGTCGAACTTGAAAGACCCCGTGATCGTTTAGCATTGGCGGAACAGCCTGAATACAATCACTACCGTGCCGAGGTCGTCAAATTCCTGCACGAGCGCCATAAAAATCCTGCTAAAGCTAAGGAAAAAGATCCCGTTGAAGCCCCTCACTCAAAAAATCAAAAGGAAAAACCAGTACTTTATGCAGTAAACGATTAACTCCTCCCTGCCTTTTATGGGTTTGTGCCTATAGTCCCTCGTGGGTTATAGGCACTTTTTTTTATCGATTTTTTATACCGTTGGCCTTCGCTTCATTCCTTCGTTTGCTTGCAGGCACAAGATGTCGATACTGTTAATTTAAAGAAAACTCCGTATAATCATCGGCATTCACTATCAGCAAAAACTGGAAGACTTGGATGAAACCCCCGGTATCCTTACGTCAATCGTCAATAACTTCGTTACCATTAATCCATCAGGGTAAGGTCCGTGATATCTACTCCATTGATGAGCATCATATGCTCATCGTGACAACAGATCGGCTCTCTGCTTTCGATGTGATACTGGAAGACCCGATACCCGGTAAAGGGCTGATTCTGACCCAAATGGCTAATTTCTGGTTTGAAAAACTACGTGCAATCATCCCCAATCAATTGGCTGATATTAGTCTGGAACAGGTTCTTCCTGATCCGGATGAGCGTCGACAAGTAACTGGTCGGGCCATTATCGTCAAAAAGCTGAAAGCCTTACCCATAGAAGCAATAGTAAGAGGTTATTTGATCGGTTCAGGTTGGAAAGATTATCAGAACAACGGGGCTGTCTGTGGAATCCAGTTACCCGCTGATATGCAACTGGCACAAAAATTACCTGAGTCAATTTATACGCCTTCGACCAAAGCGGCTGTCGGTGCGCATGATGAAAATGTGGACTTCGAAACCACCAGTGATTTATTAGGTGATGACATTGCTACGCAAGTGAAAACGGCCAGTCTTAAGCTTTACCAAACCGCAGCTGCCTATGCATTGGACAAAGGCATTATCATTGCGGATACCAAGTTTGAGTTCGGACTCGATACCAATAACACGCTAACTCTCATTGATGAAGTGCTCACGCCTGATTCTTCTCGTTTCTGGCCCGTTGACGACTATCAAGTCGGCATTAGCCCGCCAAGCTATGACAAGCAGTTTATTCGCGATTATCTCGAAACGCTAGACTGGGATAAATCACCACCCGCGCCGCGATTACCTGCTGAAATTATCGAAAAAACAGCTGCAAAATATCACGAGGCTCTGAGACTTCTAACAAAATAACAAACAACTAGCCGACAATTCGACGCCAGTATGTGTGACGCCAATAATAGAGTTGCGTGGTGTCTAATGGATAGGAAGAAGCGTAGTCAATACCAGAAGTTGGCTGTTCAATATTATCTATGGAAGGATCAACCGGTCGCCAGTCATCATCACGAGTATCATCCTGATAGGGTTGACGAACATCCACTAGCCCCCGTTTTTCAGAAGTGCCATATTCGATGAAATTGATTTGTGCGTTTCGTAAAGAAACGCGATTTGAACTACCTGGCATGTCAACAAATCGTAATTGGCTCAGATCATCTTCCCATCCACAAATAGGACAGGTCTCATGATAACCGGGCGGCATGGTGTTGACCCGGTAGCCGCAACAGGCGCATGGAAACTTGTTGCCCGAATCATGAAATAGCAAAATGTATCCTTCTGATCATGTTAAAAGCACTTATTACTAGAATAGCAGCTCAGAGATGCGCTTACCACGCGGGATGCCCTCCGCAGTATCACGCGAATAAAAAAAGGGGAAGTGATTGCTCACTCCCCCTTTTCTGGATAGTGCTGACAAAACTTAGTTCACGCGTGGATCCAGTTCACCGCTTTTATAACGGTCAACCATGTCATCCATGCTCATTGGCTTAATTTTATCTGCCTGTCCGGCACAACCGAAGGCTTCATAACGCGCTTTACAAATTTCTTTCATCGCTTCAGTAGAAGCTTTCAGGAATTTGCGTGGGTCGAAATTGGAGGCGTTCTCAGCCAGGTGCTTACGAATCGCGCCAGTTGATGCCATACGCAAATCAGTATCGATGTTAACTTTACGAACACCATTCTTGATACCTTCCTGAATTTCTTCAACCGGTACACCATAGGTTTCGCCCATGTCACCACCATGACTGTTAATGATTTCCAGCCAGTCTTGCGGAACAGAAGAAGAACCATGCATCACCAGATGGGTGTTAGGAATACGCTGGTGAATTTCTTTAATCCGCTCGATTGCAAGAATGTCACCTGTTGGTGGACGAGTGAATTTATAAGCACCATGACTGGTACCAATTGCGATCGCTAATGCATCCACACCGGTTTGCTTAACGAAATCGGCCGCTTCTTCAGGGTCAGTCAACAACTGATCCATAGACAGTTTACCCTCTGCACCGTGACCGTCTTCTTCGCCCATTTCACCGGTTTCCAGTGAACCCAGACAACCTAATTCACCTTCAACGGAAACACCGCCCGCGTGTGCGATATCAACCACTGTTTTGGTGACATCAACATTGTATTCATACGAAGAAGGCGTCTTCATGTCTGCCATCAGCGAGCCGTCCATCATCACGGAAGTAAATCCGGATTGGATAGATCGCAAACAAACCGCAGGCTCAGAACCATGATCCTGATGCATCACGATAGGAATATGCGGATACTGTTCAACAGCGGCGATGATCAAATGACGCAAGAATGGCTCTCCTGCATAAGACCGTGCACCGGCAGAACCTTGCATGATAACCGGACTATTGGTTTCATCAGCAGCTTGCATGATGGCATGCACCTGCTCCATGTTGTTAACGTTGAATGCTGGCATGCCGTAACCGTTTTCGGCGGCATGATCCAGAAGTTGGCGCATGGATATTAGAGCCATGTTTCTCTCCTCACTCGATTGGTTTCTAAAATATTCAAACTGTAATTACCTGCTCATCTATTCGATAGCGATGATGTTTAGACATCGGGATTAAGTAGCTCGCCCACTCTGACAATTTTCATCGCATTGGTACCACCTAGTACACCCATCAAATCACCTTTAGTCAAGACCACTAAGTCCCCATCCCTGACGGTTCCCCGCCGGACGAGTTCATCAATGGCTTCCTGGTTAACTTCTGCATGATTGGTGCTGATTGGTTCGAAACTGACCGGATAGACGCCACGATACAATGTTACCTTTCTACGCGTCTCGACATGACTCGTCAAGGCATAAATAGGGATACCAGAACTGATACGGGACATCCACAGAGCGGTCTTGCCGGATTCGGTCAATGCTGCAATAGCCTTAGCACCCAAGTGGTTTGCAGCATACATGGCTGACATTGCCACAGCTTCATCTATCTCTTTGAATTCTGTATTTATTCTATGATCTGATGTGCGCGCTATGCGCTGCTTTTCGGCATGCCGGCAGACCCTGTCCATGGCTGCAACCGCCATTGCCGGGTATTTGCCAGCGGCAGTTTCGGCAGAAAGCATTACCGCATCGGTGCCATCCAGTACGGCATTAGCAACATCAAAAACCTCAGCACGTGTAGGTATTTGATTTTCGATCATTGATTCCATCATCTGGGTGGCAGTGATTACGATTCGATTAGCATAGCGAGCTTGACGAATCAGTTTTTTCTGAATGGCTGGTAATTCTGCATCACCAATTTCCACTCCCAGATCACCGCGCGCGACCATAATTGAATCAGATGCCTGAATAATTTCATCGATGGCATCAATTGCTTCAGCGCGCTCTATCTTAGCGACAATGGCGCTGGTACCACCGGCTTCCGTCAGTAATTGACGCGCCAGGTTAATATCAGCCGCATTACGCGGGAAGGAAACAGCCAGGTAATCGGCTTTCATCTTCGCGGCCAGTTTAATATCTTCCCGGTCTTTGTCAGTCAGCGCTTCTGCAGACAGACCGCCACCTTTGCGATTGATACCTTTGTTATTAGTAAGGGGGCCACCTACTTTAACTGTGCAACGAATTTCATTGGCTTCAACTTCCTGAACCCATAGCACGATGCGACCATCATTAATCAACAAGGTATCACCGCGACTGACATCATCCGGTAATTGGGGATAGGTAATGCCAACACGATCCTGGGTACCGGCGTTTTGATCTAGCGCGGCATCCAGAATAAATTGATTGCCTTCAACGAGATCGATCTTACCGAGTTTGAATTTGGCAATGCGGATTTTGGGGCCCTGGAGATCACATAAAACCCCTACTTGTCGGCCATGAGCACGGGCACGATTACGTACCGCTTCTACACGTTGCAGATGTTCCTCGGGTTTACCGTGTGAGAAATTAACACGGACAACATCAACGCCGGCTTGAATGATTTCATCAAGGACTTCGTACTCAGCCTCATCAGTATTACGTGGATCAGTGGCTGGCCCGAGTGTTGCTACTATTTTGGTTCTACGTAACATGTTTGTGTTATCAGTTTTTTTCGATGCTCTGACTAAGTATTAGCGCCACGTTCTTCCAACATTGCTACAGCAGGTAACGTTTTACCTTCCAGATATTCAAGAAAGGCACCACCTGCAGTCGAAATATAAGATACCTTGTCGTAGATATCATATTTTTGAATCGCAGCAATGGTGTCGCCACCCCCTGCCAGACTAAAGCCATCTGCATCGGCTATTGCCATGGATACGGTTTTAGTGCCTTCACCAAACTGGTCAAATTCGAACACGCCGACAGGGCCATTCCAAACAATCGTCCCGGCTTTGGCTATAATGTCTGCCAGTTCTTTTGCACTATCAGGACCGATATCAAAAATCATATCGTCATCTTCAACATCAGCAGCGGCTTTTAAAACAGCTGGTTCATTTTCGTCAAATTTCTTTCCGCAAACCACATCTGTCGCAATGGGAATAATCGCGCCACGGGCTTTCATTTTTTCTACTAAGGCTTTTGCTGTATCAACCAGATCATCTTCGCAAAGTGATTTACCGACATTGAACCCCATTGCTTTCAAGAAAGTGTTAGCGATACCGCCGCCGACAACCATTTGATCAACTTTTTCTGACAACGCTTCCAATACCGTCAACTTTGTTGAAACCTTCGAACCGCCGACAATGGCCACCATCGGACGTGCAGGCTTAGCCAATGCTTTAGCCAGGTTGTCCAGTTCGTCTGCAAGTAATAACCCCGCACAGGCAGTCGGCGCAAATTTACCGGCACCATGCGTAGAAGCCTGAGCGCGATGCGCCGTACCGAAGGCGTCCATGACAAATACATCACACAATGATGCATATTGTTTAGACAATGTTTCGTCGTCTTTTTTCTCGCCCGCATTGAAGCGTACATTTTCAAGCAGCACGACTTCACCCGGCTTAACTTCCGGCGCATTGTCCAGATAGTCTTTTACCAATCGAACAGGTTTACCCAGTTTTTCAGCCATGTCTTCGGCAATCGGTTGCATGGAGTTCTCCTCGTCTGCCTTACCTTCTTCAGGTCGACCACGATGCGACATGACCATGACGGCTGCACCTTCTTTCATGCAGTGCTCAACAGTCGGCATGGAGGCAGCGATTCGTGCGTCAGATGTCACTTTGCCATCTTTAACTGGCACATTCAGGTCAGAACGAATCAAAACACGTTTGCCAGCCAGATCCAGATCAGTCAATTTGATAAAAGACATGGTTACTCTCCTTAAATACTTAAAAGATATTTGGCAAACCCGTTAGTAGGCTTGGCGAATAGCTTTGGGTGCAGGTACAAGGGAAAAGATACAAGATCAAAGGGGTGGTGGCGGGCAATGCCCGCAACTCATCAGCTTTTCTCTTGTATCTTTTATCTTTTCCCTACATTAGTTAGCCGCTACATGCTCCACAAAACGCATCATGTTGCAGGTATAACCATATTCATTGTCATACCATGAAACGACTTTGACGAATGTTCCGTCGAGCGCAATTCCGGCTTCGGAATCAAAAATAGATGAGTAACCGATACCACGGAAATCAGTGGAAACCACTTTTTCATCCGTGTAGCCCAGAGTACGACTCATTGGACCTGAATCGGAAGCCGCTTTCATGGCTTTACAGATTTCAGCGTATGGTGCGTCTTTGTTAAGCTCTACAGTCAGATCGACTACTGATACATCAGAAGCAGGAATACGGAAAGCCATACCCGTCAACTTGCCGTTCAGCTCTGGCAAAACGACGCCTACTGCCTTGGCAGCACCAGTTGATGAAGGGATGATGTTTTCCAGGATACCGCGACCACCGCGCCAGTCTTTCTGAGAAGGACCATCAACCGTTTTCTGCGTAGCTGTTGCTGCATGAACCGTTGTCATCAGACCACGTTTGACACCCCAGTTGTCATTCAGAACTTTGGCAACAGGTGCTAAACAGTTAGTCGTACAGGAAGCGGCTGAAACAATCGCCTGGCCATCGTATGACTCATGATTAACACCATAAACGAACATGGGTGTGCCATCTTTGGAAGGAGCTGATTGAACTACTTTCTTGGCACCAGCGTCAATGTGCTTTTGGCAGCCCTCTTCAGTCAGGAAGAAACCTGTACTGTCGATAACGATTTCAGCGCCTACATCACCCCATTTCAGATCAGCAGGATCACGTTCAGCGGTTAAACGGATTTTTCTGCCATCGACGATCATTGCACCTGGCTCGGAAGAAACCTCACCATCAAAACGACCATGAACAGAATCGTACTTGAGCATATAGGCAAGATACTCAGCATCCAGCAGGTCATTGATACCGACTATTTCAATATCCTTGAACTCTTTATGGACTGCACGAAAAACCATACGGCCAATACGACCGAATCCATTAATACCGACTTTAATCGTCATATTTATCTCCTCAAACGTTTAATACTTTAAAATTAAATTACTTCTTTAACGGCTTTCACGACATTATCAACGGTGAATCCGAAGTACTTGAATAACTCACCAGCAGGGGCTGACTCACCGAAGCGATCAATACCAACAACCTTGCCATTGAGTCCGACATACTTGTACCAGCCTTCTGTGACAGCTGCTTCAACTGCAACACGCGCAGCGACACTGGCAGGAAGGACTGATTCTTTGTAGCTGTCATCCTGCTCGTCGAAAACATTGGTCGATGGCATGGAAACCACACGAATGTTCTTATCACTCAGTTGTTCTGCCGCGCCCACTGCCAGCTCGACTTCCGAACCAGTAGCGATAATGATGGCATCTGGTGTGCCGTCACAATCTTTCAGTATGTAACCACCCTTTTTGATGGCTTCAATTTGTTCGTCGGTACGTTGTTGATGCGCCAAACCCTGGCGAGAGAAAATCAGGCAAGAAGGACCTTCCTGACGCTCAATGGCCTGCTGCCAGCTAACAGCCGACTCAACCGCATCACAAGCACGCCAAACATGCATATGAGGGATCATTCTTAAGGTAGGAATTTGTTCGACTGCCTGATGTGTTGGGCCATCTTCACCCAGACCGATAGAGTCATGTGTGAATACGAAAATACTCCGGATTTTCATCAATGCAGCCATGCGAATTGCATTTCGTGCATATTCAGAAAACATCAGGAAGGTTGCACCGAACGGAATCAGTCCACCATGCAGTGCAATACCATTCATCATCGCAGACATGCCAAATTCGCGCACACCATAATTAACGTAGTTGGCATCTTCATGACTTATAATAGGTTTGTAGCCAGACCATTCAGTTTTATTGGAACCACCCAGGTCAGCAGAACCGCCAAACAATTCTGGCACTAATGGCGAATAAGCTTCAATTGCTGCTAAAGACGCTGCTCGTGTAGCAGGACTCTTCGCTTCTTCAGCAACCTTGGCGATGAATTCGGCAGACTTGGCTGCCCACTCAGACGGCAAGTCACCGGCCATACGGCGTTCATATTCTGCGGCCAATTCCGGGTAAGCGGCTTTATACGCAGCAAATTTATCATTCCATTCTTGTTCAGCTTCTTTACCTTTACGTTTTGCGTCCCAGCCATCATAGATGTCATCAGGTATAATAAAGGCTTCATGATCCCAACCCAATGCGGCTTTGGTCAGATTGATCTCTTCCTGACCGAGTGCCTCACCATGACAGGTGTGGGTGCCAGCCTTGTTGGGAGAACCAAAACCAATGGTAGTTTTACAGCAAATCATCGTTGGCTTGTCAGTCATTGACTTGGCTGTTTCAATCGCCTTTTGAATAGCTTGCGGATCATGACCATCCACATCTGCGACGACATGCCAGCCGTAAGCTTCAAAACGTTTGGGAGTATCATCGGTGAACCAGCCTTCAACATGGCCATCGATTGAAATTCCGTTATCGTCCCAGAAGGCTATCAGCTTACCCAGACCCAGCGTACCGGCCAGAGAGCAAGCTTCATGCGAAATACCTTCCATCAAGCAACCGTCACCCAGGAAAACATAGGTGTGATGGTCAATAACATTGTGACCTTTCTGGTTGAATTGACCTGCAAGCGCTTTTTCAGCAATCGCCATACCGACGGCATTAGTGATGCCTTGACCCAGAGGACCCGTGGTAGTTTCGACGCCAGGTGCATAGCCATATTCTGGATGACCCGGTGTTTTTGAATGCAACTGTCTGAAATTCTTCAGCTCTTCCATCGGAAGCTCATACCCTGTCAGGTGCAACAGAGAATAAATCAGCATTGAGCCATGACCATTGGAGAGTACAAATCGATCACGATTACTCCAGTTTGGGTTGGTCGGATTGTGCTGAAGATGATCATTCCATAGCACTTCAGCAATATCCGCCATGCCCATCGGGGCACCAGGATGGCCTGAATTGGCCTTTTGTACTGCATCCATACTCAATGCACGTACGGCATTGGCTAAGTCTCTACGTGAGGGCATAGTTCTCTCCTCTGTTCCCAAAGTATTTAAATGAAACCTGTAACGGGTTACGGCAAGCGCTCTAAGGCGTTGAATTAATTCAATTACCGAAACGATTTGAATTCTTTTTACAACGTCTGACTGATCCCATATCTAACAATACCTTCAGACGGTCCGAACAATTATTTAATGCAAAAACAATAAGGCAGCTAATGCTACCCTATTCAGAAGAAGCGGTATTCTCCCCTACTTGAGGTCATTCGGCAATAGCGGGAGTCATTATGCATGGATAAATCTTGCTTGGGGTGGCCTATTTCAGGACCGCCAACCCTGCTTTAAAATTATCTATCCTATTGTTTTTAATAGATATTCAAGCATCTTTCCATTTTATCGAACAACCCATACTGGGGATCTGTTGCTCAGGGCCACGTGCTGTTTCAGCGACCATTTTCATTGCTTCGAACAGGTCCCGACGAGCATCTTCCGGTGCTGATTCTTTACGACTGGCATCCAGTCGGCCCCGATACTGTAATTCCAGATCGCGATTATAACCAAAGAAATCCGGCGTGCAGACAGCACCGTAAGCTTTTGCCACCTGCTGGGATTCGTCCAGCAAATAAGGGAAAGGAAACTGGAACTCAGAGGCAATAGCTTTCATATTGTCGAAAGAGTCCTCTTCGTAATCAGTTACATCATTGCTCATGATTGCGACACTATTTATACCCAAGGCCTGTAATTCACGCGTATCACGGACCAACCGGTCCCGAATCGCCTTCACATAGGGGCAATGATTACAAATAAACATTACCAGTAAGCCATTGATTCCTTTGCAGTTTTCAAGGCTCCACTGCTGTCCATCCACGCCAGGCAGACTAAATTCATGGGCCTTTTCGCCGAAGTTACATACCGGTGTTTCCAGACTGACCATATTGCACCCTTTTCCTGTTAGTTTTGCCTAAAGGTCTAGCGCCATAGTCCGATACTACAGGTAGCCTTGGGCTGGAATTTTTAAAGAGGTTGATTATAAAGGATTCAACAAACCGTTACCAAACCACGTCGGCCAGGTAAAACGATTTTTCGCGACAATATCAGTTGGATAAGACCTTTAAGACTATAGGAATTTCCCTTCAACCTCTATAAAATAGGCTGCCATTTAATTACATATCCTGCCTAACAGGATCACCATGACAGGGAATCACGCACCTATGCCTAATAATTACTTATTTACCTCGGAATCCGTCTCTGAAGGCCATCCTGACAAAGTCGCCGATCAAATTTCAGATTCTGTACTCGATGCCATCCTTGAGCAGGACACCAAAGCACGTGTCGCCTGTGAAACCATGGTGAATACTGGCATGGTGGTGTTGTCTGGTGAAATTACCACATCTGCCTGGGTGGATATGAATGAGGTGGTGCGAGACTGTATCAAAGAGATTGGTTATAACAGTTCAGATATGGGCTTTGACTATGAATCTTGCGCGATTCTGACTTCGATTGATAAACAATCTGTTGATATCGCCATGGGCGTCGATGAAAGTGAAGATCACGAACAGGGTGCCGGCGACCAGGGCTTAATGTTTGGATATGCCTGTAACGAAACAGACGTGCTGATGCCCGCCCCAATTACCTACGCGCACCGCTTGGTGAAACGTCAAGCCGAAGTGCGCAAAAATGGCACCTTGCCATGGCTGCGTCCTGATGCGAAAAGCCAGGTCACCTTCCGTTACGAAGATAACCAGCCTGTGGGTATCGATGCCGTAGTCCTGTCGACGCAACATGATCCTGATATGGATCAAAAGAGTATTAAAGAAGCGGTCATGGATCATATTCTGCTACCCGTCTTACCTGCAGAATGGCTGGATAATGACACGAAATATTTTATTAATCCGACCGGTCGATTTGTTATCGGTGGCCCGGTTGGTGACTGCGGATTAACTGGCCGTAAGATCATAGTAGATACCTACGGCGGCATGGCTCGTCATGGTGGCGGTGCCTTCTCAGGCAAAGATCCTTCAAAAGTGGATCGTTCTGCCGCCTATGCTGGCCGCTATGTTGCGAAAAATATTGTTGCTGCGGGCCTGGCTGATCGCTGTGAAATCCAGGTTTCGTATGCCATCGGCGTCTCTGAACCCACTTCCATCAGCGTGCAGACATTTGGTACCGGAAAAGTTGAAGATGATCGCATCGTGGAACTGGTGAAAGAGCACTTTGACCTGCGTGCTGGCGGACTGGTGAAAATGTTAGACTTGTTACGACCTATCTACCGAAAAACGGCCGCTTACGGACATTTTGGCCGTGAAGATGAAGATTTCACCTGGGAAAAAACCGATAAAGCTGAAACTCTGCGAGATGCAGCAGGTCTATAGATCTGTATTTTACGAATTTATTTTATTGAACTACACTATATAGACTGTCTTTTTCGAGGGGCGCTGCAGCGGTTAAATCCGTCAGGCTCGGGAACAGGCAGATCCTTTAAATTGGATAAACGGCGCTCATTCAACTTATTAAATAAGGAGAATGAAGATGAACGCTGTTTCAGATTCAGTATTTAACGACTATAAAGTTGCCGATATGTCACTGGCCGAATGGGGCCGCAAAGAAATCCGCATGGCCGAAGTGGAAATGCCCGGATTGATGGCAATTCGTGAAGAATACAAAGGCAAAAAACCCCTACAAGGCGCCCGTATTTCCGGTAGCCTGCACATGACTATTCAAACCGCCGTATTGATAGAAACTCTGGTTGAGCTAGGCGCTCAAGTCCGCTGGGCATCCTGTAATATTTACTCGACACAAGACCACGCCGCTGCTGCTATCGCAGATCAAGGCATTCCTGTCTACGCATGGAAAGGTGAAACCATTGAAGAATACTGGTGGTGTACTGAACAAATGATCACCTGGCCAGATGGCAAATTCCCCAACATGATACTGGATGATGGTGGTGACGCGACCTTGCTGGTTCATAAAGGTGCCGAGTTCGAAAAAACAGGTTCCATTCCTGAGTCCCAGGATAGCGATAATGAAGAGTGGGCTGCAGTCCTGAATGTACTACGCAATACACAAGAAAAGGACAAGTGGACCAACATTGTTGAAAGTATTAAAGGTGTCACTGAAGAAACAACTACCGGTGTCCATCGCCTGTATCAAATGCAAAAAGCAGGTGAACTCAAATTCCCTGCGATGAATGTCAACGATTCTGTCACGAAAAGTAAATTTGATAACCTCTATGGCTGTCGCGAATCATTACTCGATGGTATCAAGCGTGCTACTGACGTGATGATTGCCGGTAAAATCTGCGTAGTGCTTGGTTATGGTGATGTCGGTAAAGGCTGTGCTCAAGCTTTCCGAGGTATGGGTGCGACAGTATGGGTAACAGAAATAGATCCTATTTGTGCATTACAGGCTGCAATGGAAGGCTATCGCATCGTTGAAATGAGTGACATTGCTGATAAAGGCGATATATTTGTGACCACGACCGGTAATGTGAATGTTATTAATCATGATCACATGGTGGCAATGAAAAACGAAGCGATCGTTTGTAACATTGGCCACTTTGATTCTGAGATTGAAATTTCAGCACTGGAAAAATACGAGTGGGAAGAAATCAAACCACAGGTTGATCACGTCATTTTCCCTGATGGTAAGAAAATTATCATACTGGCCAAAGGTCGGCTGGTAAATCTGGGTTGCGCAACCGGCCACCCCAGTTTTGTCATGTCAGCCTCGTTCACGAATCAGGTAATGGCACAGATTGAACTGTTTAATAACGGCGACGATTACGAAAATCAGGTTTATATCCTACCCAAGATTCTGGATGAGAAAGTTGCACGTCTGCATCTTGAGAAAATTGGAGCCAACCTGACACCGTTAACTCAAGATCAGGCAGACTACATTAATGTACCCGTTGATGGACCCTATAAATCTGACCATTATCGATACTAATATCAGGGGAAAGGTAGAAGATAAAAGATACAAGGGTTTGCTGATCAGCCACCCTTGTATCTTTCCCCTATTAACTTGCATCTGCTTTTTATGAATACTCAAAATAAATATACCCAACAATTCAGTTTTGAATTTTTTCCTCCTAAAACACCAGAAGGAAAACAAAAACTGATTGCTACACGCGAGCAGCTTGCCCTGCTAAATCCAAAATATTTTTCTGTGACTTTTGGCGCAGGGGGCAGCACTCAACAAGGAACCATTGATACTGTCCTGGAAATTCAACAGGCAGGTCAGTCGGCTGCGCCCCATTTATCCTGCATTGGTTCAACGCGTGACAGTATCAGTGAGATTCTGGATACCTATAAACAACACGGCATCAATCGCATTGTCGCTTTGCGTGGCGATATGCCTTCAGGTATGCAGGAGCCTGGCGCCTTCCGACATGCGAATGAACTGGTTGAATTCATCCGTCAACAAACAGGTGATTATTTTCACATTGAAGTTGCAGCATATCCGGAAGTCCATCCGCAAGCTGACGATGCCCAAACTGATCTGGTCAATTTCAAACGTAAAGTGGATGCCGGTGCAGATGCGGCTATTACGCAGTATTTTTATAACCCGGATGCCTATTTTCGCTTTGTCGATGACTGCGAATCAACGGGCATAGATTTACCGATCATCCCTGGCATCATGCCCATCACAAATTACACCCAGTTAGCACGATTTTCCGAGATGTGTGGTGCTGAAATTCCTCGCTGGATTAAAAAACACCTCCAGGGTTTTGGCGACGACAAAGCTGGCATATGTGCTTTCGGAGAAGAAGTCGTCACCCAGCTTTGCGAAAAATTGCTCGGTGCGGGCGCGCCTGGCTTGCATTTCTATACCATGAATCAAGCGGGACCCAGTCAAGCACTCTGGGAGAATCTGGGGTTAAAAACTAGTAGCGAGTGGCTAGGCAAAAACTCTTGATCTATTTTCTTTTTCCCTCGCTACTAGCCACGGATAGTGACTGGTAGCTGGAAAAAGACTCAAGTTCTAATTCTTTTTTCCTCGCGACTAGCTACTTTAATTACCTGAGACACGCCAATGGCAACCTATGAATAATAAACAGTACATTGAACGTGATCTAAGTGTCCTCTGGCACCCCTGCACCCAAATGAAAGATCATGAAAGCGTCCCGATGATTCCCATTCAGCGTGGCGAAGGTGTGTGGCTATATGATTATGATGGCAAACGCTATCTGGACGCGATCAGTTCCTGGTGGGTGAATTTATTTGGGCACTGTAATCCGCGAATCAATGACGCATTAAAACAGCAACTCGATACTCTGGAACATGTCATCCTGGCAGGCTTCACTCATGAGCCGGTTATCGAACTTTCTGAGCGATTAGTTGCGCTAACACCACCGGGTTTGCAGCATTGTTTCTATGCAGACAATGGCTCTTCTGCCGTGGAAGTTGCATTAAAAATGAGCTTTCATTACTGGCTTAACACTGGTCAGGCGCAAAAGACTAAATTTATAAATCTAAGTAATAGCTATCATGGTGAAACACTCGGTGCATTGGCTGTTGGTGATGTCAGCTTATATAAGGACACTTATGCGCCACTACTATTACAACCGATCACTGTCAAATCCCCCGATTGCTATTTGCGCGAAATAGATGAGAGTTGTCATGACTATAGCGTGCGACTTTTCGAGGAAATGCGCGCCACTCTGGAGCAACATGCTGATGAAGTCTGTGCAGTTATCATAGAACCGTTGGTTCAATGTGCTGGCAATATGCGCATGTATGATCCCGTGTATTTGAGCCTACTAAGAAAGGCCTGTGATGAATTCAATGTGCATTTGATTGCAGATGAAATCGCAGTTGGCTTTGGTCGTAGTGGGACTTTGTTTGCCTGTGAGCAGGCATCGATCAGCCCAGACTTCATGTGTTTATCGAAAGGTCTGACAGGTGGTTATTTACCTTTATCAACGGTCATGACTACCGAAAAGATATATCAGGCTTTTTATGATGACTACAACCGCATGAATGCTTTTCTGCATTCTCACAGTTATACGGGAAATGCCCTTGCCTGTCGTGCCGCCATTGCCACACTGGATATTTTTGAACAGGATGATGTGATTACTAACAATAAACACCTGGCCCATCTGATGGCTGAATCTGTAAAGGAATTGGAGGATCATCCGCATGTGGGAGAAATCAGACAGACGGGCATGATACTCGCCATCGAAATGGTCAAAGACAAGTCTACTCGTGAAGCATTCCCCTGGCAGCAACGAATAGGCCTCGATGTCTATCAGCGTGCTATTAATCAGGGAGCCTTGCTTCGTCCTTTAGGCAACGTCATTTATTTTATGCCTCCTTATGTCATCACCGATGATCAGATAAAGCAAATGGCAACAGTTGCGATTGACTGCATTCATGCTGCCACTCAAAACGCCTGACGACGGGCTTCACTACTTCTTGCCAGGACAATCTGCTTTACCATGATTAAAACTCGCATCTATCATCCGGGTAAATTGCAACTCGATTCAGAACTGAAGCTTGAATCTCAAGCCGCTATTCATATCAGCAAAGTATTGCGTATGAAAGCAGGGCAAAAAATTCGCTTGTTCAATGGTGATGGCTGCGAATATGTTGCCGAAATCACTACCTCCGACCGCCATCGTGTGACCGTCAAACTGTTGAATAAATCAATCATCAATCGTGAATCGCCTTTATCGATTCATTTAGGCCAGGCTCTTTCCAAAGGTGAAAAAATGGACTTTACTATTCAAAAAGCTGTCGAACTTGGGGTCACCAGTATCACTCCACTCATCACCAACCGCTCAAATGTGCAGTTAAAGGCAGACAGGATTGAGAAACGGACGCAACATTGGCAAGGGGTTATTATAAGTGCTTGCGAGCAGTGTGGCCGCAATCAAATACCAGCCCTGAATGCTCCAGTAAAACTACATGGCTGGCTGGAACAGATTCCTGAAGAGGCATTGAAATTAACTCTTCATCCCGATTCAAACCAGTCTCTGGATGGAATCACGATGCAAAGCGAGCGCATTGATTTATTAATCGGCCCTGAAGGTGGTTTAGATTTAGATGAACTTAGCATCGCTGAGGAAAATGGCTTCAAACAGATTCAGTTAGGGCCACGTGTACTGCGTACAGAGAGTGCTGCACTGACAATACTAAGTATTATTCAGCATAAGTGGGGGGATCTATAGCCTGATCAAGCTACGTTTAGAGAATTATCCAGCAGCATTGATTCAAGACCTTCCAGGTCAGGGATAATGGCTGGCTCCGCTTCCACCAGAACATGCGCCAGAACACCTACTTCTTCATCTTGCTCAGAGAGTGAACTAACGATACTCTGGCTTGCCATAATCAAATGTGGAATGCCTTGCACCACCATGCCATAAAACGGTAGCGCGTCATTACCAGAGGGGGCATTCAATATTGCAATACGAAGTTTTTTTGCCTGATCACCTGTGGATTCACCCTTTAATGTTTCGAAGGAAATCAACGGCACTTGCAAACCCCGCCATGACAACAGCCCTAAAAACCACTCAGGACTATCTTCTACCGGAACAGGGTCAGAAAAATTAACTATTTCTGCCAATGACGCATTAGGCAACAATAGCGTATCGTTGGTTAACGGTATCAAGAGACTACGTACTGCTGCGTTGAGATCACTCATGAGCTTTACACACCTTTCAAATGTTCTATCAATTTATCAGCCAGTTCTTCCGGCGTTCCATTCGCACTAACGAGATTTTCATAACGGACAGAATCTGCCATACTGCTGATCACACAGCTCTCGGGTTCTTGTGCCCATACCATCCCGCCTTTGTCGGCAATAATCTTACTGCCAGCCGTGCCGTCATTTCCCATACCGCTAAAAATAATTGCGTTAGCATCAGCACCATAATGCTGAGCGACCACAGTCATAACATCATCAATGGATGGGCTATATATACTGCGGTGACTAATCGCTTCCATTGAGACAATACCGCGCTCACTGAAATTAATACGCTGATCAACAGGTGCGACCACCAGATGACCCTTTTCCATAATCATCCCATCTTCAGGGGTCGTCACTTTTAGACTGGTAACACGACCGAGCTGCTCAGCCAGCAGGCTGACAAAACCAACCCCAATGTGCTGAGCCAGAATAAAACACACCGGCAAATCCTTGGGTAACCGCGCCAGAAACAACTTAAGTGCTTGTGGCCCACCAATGGATGCGCCCAATACCCAGATCTTTCTTGCGCGATTTAGCACATGACTTAAACGCCCATCGACATTCATAGCCACAATTTGATCAGTGGGCATATCTTTGTATGGAATAACCGATTCATCTTCATCTATATCTAACAATGAAATCGGTTCTTCAAGGGCCAGATTTAAATCTGGCAAATCTATTTCAATGGTGGCAGATACATCTTCCTTAACAAGGCTAAGGTTAGCTAACGATTCATCTGTATGCACATGATGATCTGGAGTGATTTCTGCGCCAGCTGCTTCTACCAATTTTTCTGCCAGTCGTCTGCCCCAGGCGCGCCCGCCGGCTGTCACCTGTTTGCGAATAGTGGCGCTGTCATTAAAAAGTAACGGTAGTTCCACTTTATCGATAAGCGCATCAAGCTCTGCGTCGTCCTGATCATCCAGATTCACCAGTACAATATCTGCGACTGCTTCATCATCGCCGTTTAGACTGCGTCGAAATTTTTCATCGTCAACTAGTCGCAGACCATTATTCTCGATTATCTCGCCTAAACATTCTCGCTCACGCGCAGAGCGGGAAACAATAGCAACCCTTACTCCGACATTAACTGGCTCACGCAACCCCATGCTGCTCCTCGATGACTGAAGTGATATTGTCGAGCAGGTCATGTTCCTGATAAGGCTTTCCTAGATAACGCTGCACGCCAATTTCTTCAGCCCGTCGACGATGTTTATCGCCGGTACGAGAAGTAATCATAATGATAGGAATATCCTTAAGCCTCGGCTCATTCCTCATATAAGTTGCCAGTTCAAAGCCATCCATGCGTGGCATTTCAATATCTAACAACATAATATCCGGAATATGTTCGTGCAGCGTTGCAACTGCATCCACACCATCTTTGGCGGTTATTACATTCATTTCATTGCGTTCAAGTAAACGAGTGGTCACTTTACGTACAGTGATTGAGTCGTCGACGACCATCACATTCAACTTGCGTTCTTCTTCAGCCTGAACCTCAACCAGATCTTGCTCACCATCTGTGCGCATAGAACTCAAGCGAATAATCGAGCTCATATCGAGGATCAGTACAACAGATCCATCGCCCAATATCGTCGCTCCTGATACACCTCGAAGTGTGCTGAGTTGTGGCCCTACTGATTTGACTACTATTTCACGGCTACCCATCAACGCATCAACCTGCAATGCGGTTTGATGATCACCAGATCGAACTAGTAGTACTGGCAGTAACTTTTCTGAAGACTCAAAACCAGAGTGCTGAGCGCGCAAGATAGAGCCCAGGCTCTGCACCTGATATTCACTACCCGCATACTCGTAGAGGTTAGCTGCATCACCCTGATAATTTTCGAGCTCTTCCCTGCTCATGCGCACAATACCTTCGATACTGGTTAAAGGAATCGCATAGGTTTCATCGCTCACCCGAACCAGCAATGCATGATTCAATGCAAGCGTAAGCGGTAAGCGTATCACGAAGGTACTGCCTTTACCTTCTTCTGAACTGATCTGCAGCGTACCACCCAGTTGTTTGATTTCGCTATTGACGACATCCATGCCGACACCACGCCCTGATATTTGTGAAACTTTTTCAGCGGTAGAGAAACCCGATTCGAGAATAAACTGTAGTACGTCCGCATCTCTGATACGTGAATCGTCTTCTATCAATCCACGCTCCATAGCTTTTTGTCGGATTGCCTCACGATTCATTCCTGCGCCATCATCGGTAAGGGTCAGTATTATTTCAGACCCTTCACGTGTAATTGCAAGATCGATAGTTCCCATGCTTTGCTTGCCAGCTTCCTGCCTGGCCTTTGGTGTTTCAATGCCATGTGCTAATGCATTACGAATCATATGTTCTAGCGGTGCTGTAATTCTTTCAAGTACGTTTCTATCCAACTCATCCTGTTCACCACTGACATTCAGTTTGGCTTTCTTGTGTAATTCCTGAGTGGTCTTACGCATGATACGTTGCAATCTGGGTATGACTCCGGAGAATGAAACCATACGCGTGCGCATCAGGCCTTCCTGCAAGTCGGTGTTAACCCGCGCCTGCTGGATCATTAAGGTCTCGGATTCACGCACCAGCCCATCCATGAGATTCTGAATGCTGTCAATGTCCGAAGTTGTCTCCATCAGTGCGCGTGATAATTGCTGCATCGTGGAGTAGCGGTCCATCTCAAGTGGATCGAAATTCTTGTCGGCAACATTTTCCTGTTCGTATCGGAACAGAATTTGTGCCTCTGTTTCTATTTCGAGTTTTCGGAGTTGCTCACGTAAGCGATCTACCGTCTGATCCATTTCGACCAGATTGTAGCGGAATGCGCCAATTTGCTGTTCCAATCGTGACCTGAAAATACTAACTTCACCCGCGTAGTTAACCAGGTTATCAAGTAAATCAGAGCGCACTCTAATCATTTCACTGGAAGAAGATTGTCCAATTTCTTCCTTGTAATCTGCCAATGGTGGCGGAATTACAATATCTTCTTCGGGTTCAACATCAGCCGGTATGACTTCTGCTGCTATTTCTGTTTCAACTGATTCACCAATTGATTCCAGCTCTTCGACAATTTCATCTTTAGATGAAATATCATCAAATTCCGAATCTACCAGTGCTTCCAGCTCGGTTAGAATAGTATCCGGGTCTTTGACAGATGGGATTTCGTCATTGCTATTCTCTGCAACAGCGTCCTCTTCAACGCCGGAGTCCTCAGCAACAATTGGTTCTTCTTCTACTGACTCATCAACTGTGTCAGTTGCAGGTTTGTCTGCAGACGATGAGAAATCGATGATCTCTGCATTGTGTTCGCTATCGGTGGTAACCACGACCTCGGGTTGTTCAACCTCATGTTCAACAACTTGCTCTTCACCACTCAGCATTCTATTTAATTCATCGATCAGCTCATGCTGCTGCGAAAGTGGCTGATTATTTTTGGCTTTTTCCACCATATCAGACAATTGGTCAATGCTACGATGCAAACAAGCAACCATTGGTTCTGATACAGCCAGTCCCTCTTCTGCCACGGCAGTCAGGACAGATTCAACAGCATGGCTCAAATCACCAATAGTGACGATACCCGCCATGCGAGCACCCCCTTTCAGGGTATGCAATTCGCGTTGTAACTCAACAATCGCTTCTGCATCGTCCATATTGTCAGCAAGGCGTTGTAAAATCGCTTCGCTGCTATCAATGATTTCGGCACCTTCTTCAATAAATATCTCAACCACTTCCTGATCGAACTCTTCTTCTTCAGTGGCCTCATGCTCTTCAACGACATGCAGTTTAGCTTGCTGCTGGTCTTCGTTATGACGTTCTTCCTGTTTCTGCAATTCCTGCTGATACAGTTCATTAATTTTTGATAGTAAATCACCAGTTTCCAGCTGTGGTTCATCAGGCTTAAGTATCAATGCAAGCATGTCATCTATCGTTTGCATGCCTTTTGCTAGTAGCGCCTGGCTGTCTGCATCAACTATAGTTTGATTTTCATCCATGATCTTAGCGTATTTCTCATAGCTGCCAGCTATTTCAGCGATTTTATCCGCGCCTGCCATTCGGGCACTACCATGCAAGGTATGTATCGCACGCAACAAGTCATCATTAACAGCGCAATTTTCAGGCTCGCGTTGAGAGATAGCCGCCAAATATTCATTGACTGTTTCAATGTGTCCTTTCGACTCCTTACTGAATATTTCATAGAGCAGCGGATCCATAACCTGTGTTGTAGGCGCTTGTTCTTGTCTGGATTGCTCATCTTTATCTGAAGCAGACCTGGCTTCTTCAATAAGAGATTCTTCCGCTTCAGGTGGCTCAGGTTTAACACTCAGGCTTTCAGTCTCTGCTCTGCTCACCAGTTCATTGACGTCCACACCCGATGGGCCCTGGCCTTTTAATTCAGCAATAAGTGCGGGTAAAGCCTCGACCGCATCGTCAATTAATGTAATTTTCGATTGAGTAACCGAGATGGTGCCATCTAGTATTCTGTTCAACATACTTTCGATGGACCAGGCAAATTCACCAATGGTAACAGCACCTACCAAACGACCACTACCCTTCAGCGTATGAAATGATCGGCGAATATTAATCAGAACATCATGATTATCATAATCCTGTTTCCAGACGGGTAAATGCTCACAGATGGACTCCAGGACTTCTTCAGCTTCTTCAATAAAAATTTCCAGAATATCTTCATCAATATCATCGGGTAGTTCTATACTGGATTCGGTAGTAGTGACTAGACTCGATGCGACAGATTCTGTTTCAGCGGCCGAAGTCTGATCTTTAGAAACAGGTAGCATCTCGGGCATTTCCGGCAAATCAATATCATCTGCTTCATCATGCTTAGCTTCAGGTATTTCAGGTTCCGGAATATCGAGCAAGCTAACCGGCTCTTGCAATATTTCTTTTAGAATATCAGCGTCGCTTTCCTGATTAAACTCTTCCAACTCAATGATCTTGGTATCTTCCAACTCAATGATCTTGGTATCTTCTAACGTCTCATTGTTTTCGTTATCAAAAACTGAATCAGAGGTATCAGTATCAGCAATTTTAATTTCTTCTTTTCCTGACACGTCATTAAAGGCGCTGTCAGGTTGATAACCTAATACAGCCAGCCCCTGACGAGTAACACTAAGAATAGCATCCTGATTGGGACGATTTTCACGTACTGCCTCTAGATAGTATTCAATACTTGAAATGACATCGGCAATGTTATCCAGCTTTTCCGGTGATGGAGTGCGATCACGGATCATTAATTCGCTGGTAATATATTCATTTGCCGCTTTCACCAGGTCAGCAGCGTGATCGAGACCAATCATACGCATACTACCCTGCGTCGTTTCGAACAATCCCGGAACCACTTCTAACTGATCGTAATCAAGAGGTGCATCAATAAAGGCTATAATTGCGTCTTTTGATTTGGCAATTTCAATAGTGATTTCTTTCAGGACGGTATCCTGAATCTGACGCATTTCACCTGATGCCAGGGTAATGTCTTTATTATCATGCGCCGTTGTCTTGCTACACTCCTGTGCATGACTGCTTTCCACCAGGCCAACCAGACTGGATTCAACAAATAGTAGCGCACCAGCAATATCCATCAGCTTGGCTTCGTCAACTTCCAACTCGCCTTGCGTCATACCTTCGATGACGCCAACCTGCTCCTGAATAACTTTACGCGGAACACCCATCCCTAACATACCCAGGGTATCGGCCATTTTGCGCAGAATGTCGATCTCTGATTCCAGTCCAGAAACATCACGATCCTCACTACGCAGTAAAAGATCTAACGCGTCTTTTACATGGGCAAGATCTTCTGAGATCGCGGCAGAAACGGTTTCCATCAATTGCGCATTCGGGCCCGCTAGTGTCTGACGTGCAGTCTCCAGGTCTGTTCCCGTATCCATAGTCACCGCCAGATTAAACTTGGCTTTGATTTCCTTGACTCGCTGCGTTACTGGCTTGGATTGGGCAACATAATATAGTAGGTTCTTCAGAAGATCTTCAGCAGGATCAGTGGCTAAGGCCTGTTCACCCGTGTCTATTAGACGCTTGATTTCTCTATCCACCTGGCCCAATAACAGCTTTAAGGTAATATTGGCTTCCAGACCATTTTTCAATAATGATTCTGCAATACCTTTCGCGACCCACCATAGTCTGACCACTTCATTTCGTGATGAGACTTGCTCCAGCTGAGTCAAGGCTTTGGTTATTTTTTGTAGACTTTCTTCAGTGGCCTTATCACGATACCAACCTAACAGACCAATCTGATAGATTGGGCGCACCTTGCGAGCGACCATTTTAGGGTCCTCGCCGAAAAATTCTGTTGATTGCTGGAGTTCGATTTGTGTGGCATCACTGAGGTCGGGCTGAAACAAGGCATTTTCTGACAATAATGCCACGCCTCTGGCGGTGCGCAGATCATTCATGATCGGCATCAATATCAGTGGATTATCATTCATTCCGCCCTGAATTTTTTCCAGGTAATCCGGTAATTGCAGAATCGCACGCATTAACACTTCATAAGCGTCTTCTTTCTTGCTGACTTCATCATCAAGTAAAGCCTGTACCAACTGCTCCATCTCTTCTGCAAACAGTGATGCGCCATACAGCTCTACCATTTGGAGTGTTCCGTAGACTTGATGAATATAAGTCAGGCAGAAGCGTAATTGCGTGACGTCTTCCTGATTTTCAACATACTCTTCCAGTGAATGGCGAGCCTGTTTGATGGTCTCGTCTATTTCTTCCTTGACCCAATTCAAGGTGCTGTAATCAATGACAGAATCCATGGACATCATAGCTTTTCCTTATTGATTGTGTTCGCACGTCGATAAGCAAGCACGCGGGGGTGATTGATTTTTTCAAGCTCATCATGTGCCAGGTTCAGTAATTCACCCGAACCAAGAATTAATAATCCACCCGGTAACAGGTGTCTGACCATATTTTTTACTATGTCGTTGCGTGCAGGCCGATCAAAATAAATCAGTAAATTTTGACAATAAATAATATCCATATTGCCATTCGGCTCATCTTTCATATCAAGTACATTTTTACGGGCAAAACAGACTTTCTTTTGCAGTTGCCCGATAACCTGAAATTTATTACCAGACAAGGGGGTAAAATACTGTTGTCGTAAAGAGGGATCGATATCTTTCAAACGTCGTTCTGAGTAGACCCCACTTCGCCCCAGCTCTACCGAAGCAGAGCTGATATCAGTAGCAAGAACGCCGAAGTAGGAAGGGGTGTTCACTTTTCTTATAGCCTGATCGATCACCATCGCCAATGAATAAGCTTCTTCACCTGTTGAACAAGCGACACTCCATGACTGAATCGACACTTTGCCGTTTGTGTTTTGTAACTTGTTGGCAACGTATTCTGAAACCATGTCCAGTGAAGCTGGATGTCTGAAAAAGCGTGTTTCATGAACGGTCAGTCTATCAACCAGTGTGCTCCATTCCTTCAGACCTTGAACACCGGACAACATATCAAAATAATCTTGATAAGATTGACATCCAATCTCACGCATACGTATGCCCAGATTAGTCACCAGAAAGGATTTTCTTTCCAGTGGCAGTCGGGTACCCGTACGCTCTTCAAGCATATTGATCCATTGGTTAAATTGCACATCATCCATTTCAGGCAATGGATTGAATTGCACTTTTTCCGGCATTTTCTTCTGCGCAGACATTTAGATTGTTATCCAGTTACTTAGGCTTCAGGCAACTTGAATCCAGATACTGACTGTCTCAAATCATTCGCCAATTCTGCCAGGTTACCGATAGATGCTGCTGTTTCATTCGTACCAGCAGATGTCTGGGTGGTAATTTCCTGAATAACATTCATGGTGTCAGAGATATTGGCCGCAGCATTAGACTGTTTACTGGCGCTCTCTGTAATAGACTGAATCAGGTCCGCAAGTCGATTCGATACTGACTCGATTTCTACCAGTGCCTCACCCGCATCTTCGGACAATTTAGCCCCACTCACAACACCGGCAGTACTCTGTTCCATGGAAATAACCGCTTCATTGGTATCAGTCTGGATGGTTTTAACCAAGGCTTCAATCTGCTTGGTTGCGTCGGTTGAACGTTCCGCCAGTCGCTGAACCTCGTCCGCAACTACCGCAAAACCACGACCCGCTTCACCGGCCATCGCCGCCTGAATCGCAGCATTCAATGACAAGATGTTAGTTTGGTCGGCAATGTCGGTAATCAACTCAACGATATCACCGATTTCCTGCGAGCTTTCACCCAGTCGTTTGATACGTTTTGAAGTTTCCTGGATTTGCTCACGAATACCATCCATACCCTGGATAGTCGAACGTACCGCATTACCACCCTTATTGGCGATTTCAACAGACTGTTGTGCCATTCTGGAGGTTTCTTCCGAGTTCGTGGATACCTCTTGTATAGACACGGCCATTTCATTAATCGCAGAACTGGCTGCCGTGATTTGCTGAGCCTGATGATCACTGGCTTCTGCCAAGTGCATCGCTGTCGCCTGCGTTTCCTGTGCAGCTGAAGATACCTGCACTGAGGTTTCGTTAATCGTGGTAACCAATTGACGGAGTTCATCAATAGAGCTATTGAATGCATCCGCGATCGCACCCGTCATGTCTTCGGTTACGATGGCATTTGAAGTCAAATCACCTTCTGATAATCCCTGGATTTCATCCAGCAGTCGCAAGATTGCTTCTTGTGAGCGTTGCTGTGTGGCTTCCGCTTGTTGTGTACGAACATCAGAATCCTTAACCAGTTTAGAACCCAGGTAAATCAATAGTAATAAGGCCAATCCACCAAACGCATACGCCAGGCCTGGGCTCATTAGATGATCATCGGCCGCAGCTGCAAACTGCTCACCTAATGTTGTACTGGAATCAATCAAAGCATCAGATAATTCAACGATACCCGTTGCCGCATCCTGTACTTCAAATAACGCTGGAGACTGGTCAAGTATGCCACCAACCATCGCACTAACCTTGGCAAATGACTTAACGACTTCTTCCAATATGGCTCGTGCATCCGGATCTTTAATACGGGCGATACCCTGATCCTTGTCACCATTCAACATACCGTTAACGACGCCTTTGAAGATAGTCGCATCACGACCCAGCCGGTCTGCTGCTGTTACTGTACCATCACCGCCAACCAGTACCTTAGTTACGTTATTAGCAATACGTTGGTTAAGCATGAGCTGAACACTGGCTTTATAGATTTGTGCAGGCGGCGCGCCACTCTCTACCAGAATACTGACGATTTGGTCAGAGTCTGCTAGCAGGCGTGGCATTTGCTCATTAATGGCATAGGCATTGTCACGAACCGAACTAATGCTTTCATTACCCGCCAGGATAATATCGATATTCTCTCTGAAGGCCAACCAGTTTGTGGTCACTTTTTGCAGCTGAGGCTCTGGATATCCTTCTACAGCAGGAAGCTCATCATTTCCGTTTGTCATGGTTTCGACATTCGATTGAAACTCGTTTCGATATTGTTGCAGCTTTTTGGCTGCGTCTTCTTTACCGATAGCAGCCTGCAAGGCGTACTTTGCAATACTTTGAGAAAGTATGCGTTGTTCATCTGCCAGGCGTGAGTATTCTTTATCGTGTTTGGTTTGCACACCAACCATAAAGAAGATAACACCCATGACAACAATTGCGAGGATCAGAAACATCAGGATGACCCTGTATTGTTTATCAAAACCAAGCGTTTTATTAGAATTCACGTTACTCATTATTGTCTCCTGACAAAAGCCTAAATCACATCACTTATCGATAGAAAATTAAAATAGAAAAACTTCCCCAAACACTTAACTTGCCACTTGCATAAATAGCGGGCTTTCCGCGAGTTTATGCATACTGAAAACTAACCACTGTTGATTATATTGTTTATAAATGTGCTCAATGTAAGGTTTCACATCAGCATGCGTATCTGCAGGTGTTACCCGACGATTTTCAGCAAGAAAGTTGCGCATGCCCAGTACTTCATCCACCAGCAAGCCTGAAAACAATTGACCGCGTTTCATAACCAGTACCCGTGATTTTTTACGGACACTGGTTTGCTGGCCAAGTAAATAATGCTTCAAGTCCATGACAGGTAGCAGATTACCTCGAATATTGGCAATACCCTTCACCCAATGTTTGGCACCCGGTACGCGTGACAATTCTGGCAAAGTGAGTATTTCTATCGCTTGGCCCAAAGGTGCCGCCAAATTTAAATCGCCGACTCGAAATCCAATGCCGCTCCATTCATCCCTGACTTCCTCCTGTTGAGGGAGTCCTCTGGCATTTGCCCTGCACTGATTTTCAAGCGCTTGTAATATCTGAACAGGGTGAGAATATTTATTATTACTAGCCATAATGTCTATCGATTTATTGTTCTAAAACCTGGTTGATCTTACTGACCAGGTCCGATTCATTAACTGGCTTGGTCAGATAATCCTTAGCGCCTTGACGCAAACCCCAAACCCGATCAGTTTCCTGATCTTTAGTGGTGACTATGATGATAGGAATATCAGCTGTATCTTTATCACGGGTCAGTGCGCGCGTAGCCTGAAAACCATTCATACCCGGCATCACGACATCCATTAACACTAAATCAGGACGTTCCGATTTTGCCGATGCAATTCCTTCTTCTCCACTAGCAGCCGACGTGGCAGTAAAACCATTTTTTTCCAGAATGGTTTTCAACACATGAATTTCAGTGGGAGAATCGTCAACGATGAGTATACTAGCCATTCAATTTACCTTCTTACGATTTGTGTAGTGTTGATATTATCCGACTCAGTCATGGAATTTACTTTAACTGGCCTTCCGTACATGCGTTTTGATAGCGCTGAGTAATTCTTCCTTGGTAAACGGCTTGGTTAAATACTGGTCTGAACCAACAATTCTTCCTCGCGCTCTATCAAATAATCCGTCCTTACTAGATAACATAACGACCGGGGTATTTTTAAATACCTGGTTGTGCTTAATAAGCGCACAGGTCTGATAGCCGTCAAGCCGCGGCATCATAATATCGACAAAGATAATGTCGGGCGCCTGATCCGTGATTTTCGACAAGGCTTCAAAACCATCGGTTGCCGTAATGACTGTGTAACCTTCTTTTTTCAGTAAGGTCTCTGCAGTGCGTCGAATCGTTTTGCTATCGTCAATGACCATAACTTTCATAGTACCGACTCCGGTTGTGTAATCTGAACTCACTCGTTCCCCCGCACTCTCAAGCATTTGGTCTGCCATTTACTACTAATCCTGTTTAACGCTTACCGATAAAAATACAAGCCATATTAATTATTTAACACATTATTTAATCATTTTCCATAAACTATATAGGCGAAATGGTTAAAATCATTAAACTTTTCTTTAACAGTATTAAATATTACTTCCTGCCTGCATTTTTGTTTTTATGCTTAATTAAATAGAATTAAGTTCTATCTAATCACTGCGTGTAATTTTGTGAACTAAATGCTTTATCGGGTCTACAGATTAAAACTTTAAGAAAAACGCACTATTTTTGTACCGGCTGAAGTTCAGGATGCAACAATATGATAATAATGAACTTATTGCGGGGTCAGAGACTTGCCAAATAAAGGCATAACTGCGAGGCTGTGAGTTCGGAAAAACTACGTCTTAACAGAGATCAAGTCACTTAAAACAGGAGCTTTATGACTATAAAAATCGGTGTGGTCATGGACCCGATAGCATCCATCAACATCAGCAAGGACAGTACTTTTGCCATGCTGTTGGCAGCCCAGGCCCGAGACTGGGTAATCTATTATATGCAAATCAGTGACTTATCATTACAAGATGGTGAGGCCTTTGCGACAGCACAAGTCATGAAGGTGAAAGACGACCCGACAGGCTGGTTTAGCCTGGAATCCTCAGAATATATAAAACTGGACTCGTTAGACGTCCTGTTAATGCGCAAAGATCCTCCGTTCGATATGGAGTATATCTACGCCACCTACATACTCCAGAAAGCACAAGATGCTGGCACCCTGGTGGCGAACCGGCCAGACAGTTTGCGTGAAGCCAATGAAAAACTGTTTACCGCCTGGTTTCCCCAGTGTTGTACACCCATGCGGGTCACGCGTAAAAGCGATGAGATTAAATCCTTTCTGCAGACTCACGATGACATTATCCTGAAACCACTGGGCGGAATGGGCGGAGCATCCATCTTCCGGGTGCAAACCAATGATCCTAACCTGAATGTTATTATTGAGACCATGACCGCTATGGGCCAGCAATTTTGCATGGCTCAAAGATTCATTCCTGAAATCTCTAAAGGTGATAAGCGTATACTACTGATCGATGGCGAACCTGTTCCTTATGCACTGGCACGAATTCCCGCAGCCGGTGAAACGCGTGGTAACCTGGCTGCTGGTGGAACGGGGGAAGGCGTAGCATTAACTGATCGTGATTACTGGATTTGTGAGCAACTCGCACCCACGCTGAAACAACTGGGGTTAGTATTTGTTGGAATTGATGTCATTGGTGACTTCCTGACTGAAATTAATGTAACCAGCCCGACCTGCATTCGCGAGCTTGATAAATTATACGATTTAAACATTGCAGGACAGCTCATGGACGCAATCGAAACAAAACTCAAGGTGTGTTGATGTATCCGCGAAACCAATTGATAAAATTCTTCATTATCTGCCTGATGTTGTCGTTAGTTTCCGCCTGTGATTCAGGCGCACCGACTCCGGCTGATAAACCCGAATCTGATGATCGTACCTTTAAACACAGTATTTTCAGTTTTGGCACGTTGATTGAAATTTCCATTTATGGCGTTGATTTACAAACTGCAGAACGTGCTTTTGAACAACTGGAAATGGATTTTCGTTACATGCATGTCACCTGGCATCCATGGCAGCGCAGTGCGCTCAGTCGAGATAATAAGTTAATTGCGACCACAGAATGGTTCTCGGATGCCCCATCAGTACGGCCATTAATAGAAATAGCCAAAGAACTTGCGGTCAAAAGTGATCATCTGTTTAACCCGGCGATTGGCAAACTGATCTATCTATGGGGATTCAAAAACGCTGAGCATGAAACCGGCATCCCTCCAGCTGCCACCGACATTGAAAAACTGGTGGTATTAAATCCGCGAATGGATGATCTGGAATTACGCGAGATTCAAATGCGAAGCAACAACCCGGCTGTATTGATCGATCTAGGTGGTTTTGCCAAAGGCTATGGCATAAATCGTTCGATGGAAACATTAAAAACCATGGGAATCAATCATGCTGTCATCAATGCAGGCGGTGATTTAAAAGTCATAGGTCGTCATGGAAACCGTCCCTGGCGTATTGGTATCCGACATCCTCGTATTGCAGACCAGGTTCTTGCGTATGTCGAAGTTGAAGGGGAAGAAAGTGTTTTCACCTCGGGTGATTATGAACGCTATTTTATATACCAGGACAAGCGCTATCATCATATTATCGACCCACGTACTGGTTATCCGGCAAACGGATCGCAGTCTGTCACAGTGATCCATGCTGATGCGGCTTTGGCAGATGCTGCCGCCACCGCATTATTTGTCGCCGGGCCATCTGACTGGCAACGTGTCGCTCAGTCGATGGGTATTGAAGATGTATTACTGGTCGATGCCAACGGGGAATTACACATGACCGAATCAATGCGTAAGAAAATACAGTTGCCTGGTAATCAACCATCCGCAAAAAATTCATCCATCAAGAGTACTCAGGCTGATTAGCTTATGAATGCGACACAGCGAGACATCAGAATAACCCATGCTGATCGTCTGGGAGTCACGCTATTTCTGGCCATTAGCTTGCATGCATTAGTTATTCTTGGCATCAGCTTCAGTTCTAATGAACCGACTAAACCGAATAATGTGACCACCATGGACATTACTCTGGTGCAACAAAAAGCAGAAAAAAAACCCGAGAAAGCAGATTATCTCGCGCAGGCAGATCAACACGGTTCCGGTAATACCAAGGAGCGGGTAGCCCACCAGGCAGAACAAAGTAAACCTGCCATTGCAGAGACGAAAGGTGCCGCCGACCAGCAACAGACAGCGTCCAGGAAAAAGCAACAAACCCAGACTAATACCACCCTGATGACCAGTAAAAAATCAGCCAAAAAAGTCTCCATTGCCAAGTCACCGGTCGTCTCGCGCCAAACAGAAAAAATCGATCGCCGGGAACTGATCCGCAGAAGTAAACAAATTGCCCGCCTGAGTGCGCAAAATGATGCCAATTGGCAGGCCTATTCTGAACTACCGGATTCTAAGTATCTATACGCCAATACGCGTCATCATGCCGATGCTGCCTATCTTGCCGCATGGGCTCGTAAGGTTAAACAAATCGGTGAAATGAATTATCCTTATGAAGCACGGCGCAAACAGTTAAGCGGCAGTCTGATGATGGAAGTTGCGATCAAACCGGACGGCGCACTGGAAAGCACCCGCATCATTAAATCTTCTGGACATAAGGTGTTGGATAAAGCGGCGATCAGCATTGTGAAGTTGGCAGCGCCCTATTCCCGTGTTCCACCTGAGGTACTGGGCGATCATAAAGTATTGCGGATTATTCGCACTTTATCTTTCACTGTTGACAACAGGTTAAACAGTCGATGAATGACGCAAGTGCTAATCTCACCAATCATTTCCTGATTGCTATGCCGCAATTGGAGGATCCGAATTTTTATCAAACAGCGACCTACATCTGCGAACATACAGCCGAAGGCGCGATGGGTCTGATTATTAATCGTCCTATGAACATTCAACTGGCTGATGTACTGGAACAAATGGAAATCAGCGCCACTGATCCTGCTTGTCAGCAGATACCGGTGTATTATGGTGGCCCGGTACAAGTAGAACGCGGTTTTATTTTACACAGCCCGGCAACCCAGTGGGAATCAACAGTGACTGTGACCGATAATCTGGCCATTACAACCTCACGCGATATACTCATCGATATTGCCGAGGGAAAGGGTCCAAAACAGTATCTCATCACGCTAGGTTATGCCGGCTGGGGGGCAGGACAGCTGGAATTCGAACTAGGGCAGAATACCTGGCTGAGCGGCCCGGCTGACCCGGCTATTTTGTTTGATGTTGCTGTTGAAGACCGTTGGATGAGAGCCGCCCAGGACTTGGGTGTAGATTTGAATTTATTATCAGGTGATAGCGGACATGCCTGATGACTGTCAACGGCTAGTGCAGCTGTCAATGATTACCGCTGTATGACTGCGAGTTATTTAGGATTTGATTATGGCTTACGCCGCATCGGTGTGGCTGTGGGTCAATCGCTTACCGCAACGGCTCAGCCGTTAACCACTATCAGCAGTCATCAGCAAAAACCCGACTGGGATGCCATTGCCGACTTGATTTCAACGTGGCGGCCAGAGGGCCTGGTGGTAGGGATTCCTGTTCATATGGATGGCCAGGAGCAGCCAATAACCCAGGCGGCGAGAAAATTCTGTCGTCAGTTGCATGGCCGCTTTCAGTTACCCGTCTTTGAAATGGATGAACGACTGAGTTCAATGGAAGCTGAACATCTGATCGCACAACAGCGAGCCACTGGACAGCATAAAAAAACGCAAAAAAGTGATATCGACAAAATGGCTGCACAACTAATTTTACAAAGCTGGTTACAACAGCAGGAGCTTGATAAGCATGACAAATAGCATGAATGTGGATGAACTGCTTCAGGACATGGGTCAGGAACTCATCGACTTGTTAGAGAGTCAAGGTATCAGCAACCCGGTCATGATTGGTATCCACAGCGGCGGTGTCTGGATTGCCGAAAAATTGCATCAGCAACTAGGGTTGGAGAGCCCGCTAGGGGTTCTGGATATCTCTTTTTACAGAGATGACTTTACCCGCATCGGTATAAATCCCCAGGTGAAACCTACCAGTTTACCTTTCAGTATTGATGACCAGCACATCATTCTGGTGGACGATGTTTTGCACACTGGCAGGACCATCCGTGCAGCCATGAATGAATTATTTGATTATGGTAGACCAGCATCGATATTTCTGGTCGCCCTGGTGGAACGCAGCGGCCGTGAACTACCGATTGCGGCGAATGTGGTCGGCAAGCACCTTGATCTGGCTGCCGGCGAGCACGTCAAACTGACCGGCCCTACCCCTTTGCAATTGGTCCTCCAGTCTGAAAAAAAATCCGATCGGGAGTCTGTTAATCGATAAATTTGCGATCAAAGGCTAAAAAGAACTAAACAAGCGGCGAGAAAACGCATACAATGCTGCAAATCCAAACTACAGAGTGCTCATGAACCTGCAGGTAGACGAAAACGGACGCTTACGCCACTTTCTCTCCATCGACGGATTAAGCCGCGACATCCTCACTGATATTCTCGACACTGCTGAATCTTTCGCTGGCGTCACCGAGCAATCCATCAAGAAAGTCCCACTGCTTCGTGGAAAGACTATTGTTAATCTCTTCTTTGAGCCCAGTACCCGCACCCGCACCACTTTTGAACTTGCCGCCAAACGCTTATCCGCTGATGTGCTGAATATCAATATTGAGGCTTCAGCGACGTCAAAAGGGGAAACCCTGCTGGATACCCTGCGAAACCTCGAAGCCATGCATACGGATATGTTTATTGTGCGCCATATCGACAGTGGTGCTGCACATTTTATTGCCAAGCACAGCCTCCCCCATATCAGCGTGATTAACGCCGGTGATGGTCGCCATTCGCATCCTACTCAAGCCATGCTGTATA
>Ga0316205_10001118_pt1 | contig 37177 bp, 34 predicted proteins | sample 3monthpyrite_MG_FD_204941 | JGI IMG/M metagenome (GOLD analysis project Ga0316205, IMG submission 204941) | Microbial mat bacterial communities from mineral coupon in-situ incubated in ocean water Damariscotta River, Maine, United States -... | ecosystem: Environmental > Aquatic > Marine >...
TTGAGCTCGATTGATGTTGTTAAAAGTGCTGAATGATTGATTTTTATACTCAACTAGTGAAATAATATAGGCATGTATATCAGTCATGTTTTTTGCTTGGACTTCAAATAAGTCACTTAACATGACCATTACTGATTTAATTTAAAAGCAGTATAAAAAATAACATACAATGCTGTTTGAAAAATATAAGGATTATTTCTCGTGGCAGAAAACCAGGACATAAAAAAAATAATACAAAAAGGCTTTGATACCGTCGCTCAAGGTTACGATCACCCTTCACTAGCATTCTTTCCACAAACCGCTAAATGCATGATGCAGCATTTGAATTTAAAAACAGATCAACAGTTACTTGATGTGTGCACAGGAACAGGTGTGGTTGCCCTGGCAGCAGCAGAGCTGTTGACTGAGGGTAAGGTGACTGGAATAGATCTTTCTAGCGGTATGTTACAACAGGCTAAAACTAAAGCTTCTGATCAAAATTTAAATAATACAGAGTTTTTGCAAATGGATCTGGATCATCTTGAATTTGAAGATGAAACCTTTGATGCTGCAAGTAGTAGCTTCGGTTTGTTTTTTTTAGAAGATATGACCCATGCGTTAAATAATATCAGCCGTGTTGTTAAATCTGGCGGCAAAATTACCATTAGCACTTTCACCGGTGAGGCATTTTTGCCTATGTCAGATATGTTTCTGGAATGCTACGCATCGTTTGGTAATGAAGTGCCGCCCTTATCCTGGAAAAGATTATCTACAAAAGAATTAATTCAGGCGCAGTTTGAGAAAGTGGGTATATCAGATGTAACGGTTCACCATGAGCCTCTTGGTTACCAGATGACGGATGCACAGATGTGGTGGGATGTTGTATGGAATGCGGGTTATCGTTCTTTACTTAATCAATTGACCGAAGAGCAGCAAATTGCATTTAAAGAAAAACATATGGCTGACATTAAACAGATGTTAGGTGATGAAGGTGTCTGGTTTAATACGGAAGTATTGATAGCTGTCGCAGAAAAAAAATAACGCAGGTGTGACACTTCTGGTCACATTTTGCCTCAGACAATGATGGCGACGATGTCTGTCTGAAGCAGGGTGCCCCCTCCTGCGCATTTTAAATAAGGTGGGTGGTTGGCCCCAGCCAACCACCCTAGCAGCGCATGACTTCTGCTAAACCGATAGAATTCTCGTTTATCATTTCTATCGTAATCGCAGAGTAGCTCCCTAAGCAATCACGCATCTTCTAATTTTACATTAAAGCTTTTGTAAAAGCTCTGATTTACTTTCAGCTTATGTTTTTTTGTGAGCTGTTAGTGGTTTAGTTTATTAAATAAACTAACTTCTAGTTGTGCGAGCCTGGTTCATTTCTTTAATGAATTGCTGGCGACGCTCTTCCATTAGTTTCATCATTTCAACACGGTGTGTTTCCATTACTTCAACCATTGGATCTTGCTGATAAGCTGGTTGTTGAAAAGCAGCTGGCTGATTAGCTTGTGAGCTACGCGCAAACTCCATCATTTGTTGACGTTGCTTTGCTGACTTTTCAAACTGCGCTCGCATCATTTCTCTTTGCTTTTGCAGGTTATTAGCAACTGTTTCACGCTGCTTGCTTCTCATGTTCTGAAAAGACTGCTGGTTTTGCATAGCAATGTTATTTGTTGATACAGGCGCGTTTGAATTTGATGCAAACGTATTAGCTGGTACAGATGATGTTGCTTCTACTGCACTCTCTTCGCCGGTTAATGAATTAGCCGTATCTATCCCATTATCACTTGTTGCTTCTTCAGTGCTTTCTATAACAGCGATAATATCTGTTGAGTTAGTTGACCAAACCGATCCGATAACTAATGCTGCAACGCCTACAAACATGACCAGTGCGCCAGCTCTCAGATAAAAACCCTTTCCATCTGTAGTTTTAGTTTCTACCGTTTCTGTTTTAGTTGTATCTGTTTCTGTAACGGCTACAGCTTCTTCTTCTGTTGTAACTACTTCATTATTTTTTGTGTCTTTTTTAGTCATGACTTTTGCCTCTAAAAGTATTAAACAAAAAAGAGCGGGTCACCTAAAATGACCGGCTCTCTCTTTAGCTATAAAATTTTAATGAATAACATTAATTGAATTTTATAGTGGTTACTTAGCAGGTGCTGGTGCTGGAGCAACAGGTGCTGCAGGTGCAACCGGCGCGTAACCATATGGAGCTGGCGCATAACCGTAAGGAGCATAACCGTAACCGTTGTTACCGCGGTACTGGTTCTGACCGTTATAATTGTTATAACCGTTGCCATTTCCGCGGCCATTACCACGTGCATTAGCATTCATATTGAAGCCGAAGTTGCCATCGCCCATCATGTCACCCATGCCGTTGCCATAACCATTGTTATTCATATTGTTGTAGTTATTGTTATAACCGTTGTTGTAGCCGTTATTATTAAAAGGGCCCCACCATGCACTGGCAGTTGAAGTCATAACAGTAAGTGCTGCAGCTGCAGCTATCATTGATAATTTTTTCATTTTTTCATTTCCTATATTTTTATTTAAACAGTAAGCTTCATGCGCTTGTGACCGTTTTATGGGTCAGTAAATCAAATATATAAGACAATTATAATATAAGCAATAAGCGGTAAAGACCGTTAATCGGTTTTTGAGCCTATAAATAGTAAGGTTTATGTTTTCACTTACATAGTATGTTATGTAAGTGCTTGAAATACCGCTATATAAGCCTATAAGACAATTTATTGATAACAGGATATGTATAAATGACTAAACCATCTATAGATGATCTAAATCAACAGTTTGCATTTGAATCATCGCAAGCCAGTTTTCGACTCGTGGTAGGGCAAGGGGGTATCCCGGTTGCTGAGGTCAGAAATTCATTGGCTGAAGCTCAGATTAGTTTACAGGGAGCCCACCTATTAAGCTGGGTACCCTCGGGTAAAAGTGATGTTATATGGTTGTCTGAAGACGCGACCTTTTCTGAAGGAAAATCTCTTAGAGGAGGTATACCCATATGCTGGCCCTGGTTTGGTGCTCATCAGACTAATGAGGCGTTTCCTGCTCATGGATTTGCGCGTACCGTTATCTGGGCTTTAATAGGGGTTGAGCAACTCACCACAGGTGAAACGCAAATTCGCTTCGAACTTAATACTGAAAAACTTAGCCAGCAGCTACAAAAAATGTGGCCAACTGTAACCTCTGCGGAATATATCGTTACAGTGGGTGAGACCCTGAGGTTAGAGCTTAAAACAACGAATCATAGCGCTGAAGATATTATTATTGGAGAGGCGTTGCATACTTATTTTAATGTAGTCGATGTTAGTAAGACTCAGGTAGAAGGTTTAGATGGAAAAGAGTATCTGGATAAGCCGGATAGCTTTAAACTTAAAACGCAAACAGGTTTAATTGAAATTAACGAAGAAGTTGATCGGGTGTATTTACAAACACCTGATGATGTTTTTATTAATAACCCGCAAAGAAAAATTAAAATAAGTAAACAGGGTAGTCTTTCAACTATTGTCTGGAATCCCTGGGAAGCCGTAGCGGAAAAAATGGGAGACTTAGGAAAAAATGGCTATTTGCAGATGTTATGTGTTGAATCTGCGAATGCGGCAGACAATGTTGTTCATATTAAAGCAGGTCAGTCTCATACATTAGATGTTACCTATAGTCTGCTAGATGCTTGATTAATATGTTTTACTTAACGATTATTATTTAATCGATTTTACGTAATCGATTTTACTTGAGCGATCCTAACTGGGGAAAAAGTGAATATTAATTTAAAAACCAGTGCATTATTTGCGGGACCATTAAGTGCTTTACTGGTTTATTTTTTAACCATAAACAGTGCTTCGGCTCATAATAATAGTGCCCTGGCGATTACCGCTGCGGTCAGTGTTTTGTGTGTTGTCTGGTGGGTTTTTGAGCCGGTTCCAATTCCGGTAACATCGTTATTTCCTTTGGCTGTGTTTCAGCTTACAGGGGTTTTAACCAATAATGAAATCGGCCAATCCTACGGCAGTCCGTTAATTTTATTATTATTGGGTGGTTTTATATTATCCAAATCAATGGAAAAAAGCGGTGCCCATCGGCGACTGGCTTTATTTATGGTGAATTTATTTGGCAATAAAAGCAGCAAGCAACTGGTGCTGGGTTTTATGGTGACCGCTGCCTGTTTGAGTATGTGGATTTCAAATACGGCAACAACGTTAATGTTATTACCGGTGGCTATTGCGGTTGCTAACCAGGCAAAAGATAAAAATCTTGCGGTGCCCTTAATGTTAAGTATTGCCTTTGCTGCGAGCATTGGCGGAATCGGTACACCCATAGGCACACCTCCTAATCTTGTTTTTATGCAGGTGTATGAACAAACATTTAATAAAAATATTGGCTTTATAGAATGGATGAGCTGGGGTGTACCAGTCGTTCTCTTTATGATCCCTATGACCTGGTTGTGGTTAACCAGAAAGCTTACCTATACGGGCGGGTTTAATATGCCTGAGGTCGGGGTATGGAGCACAACCGAAAAACGTGTAATGTTTATCTTTTTTTTAACAGCAACTGGCTGGATAACCAGAAAAGAACCTTTCGGGGGCTGGAGTGTCTGGTTTGATTTGCCATCAGCTAATGATGCATCGGTCGCGTTGATTGCGGTGATTTTAATGTTTGTGGTTTCTGATGGAAAAGGCAAACGATTACTCGACTGGAAAACAGCAGAAAGTATTCCCTGGGGTGTACTGTTATTGTTTGGCGGGGGTATTACTTTAGCGAAAGCATTTGGTGTATCGGGTTTAAGTTCCGTGTTGGCAGAAAATTTATCAAACATATCAAGTTTGCCAATCTGGTTAATGATTTTCTCAATATGTCTGGGCGTGACTTTTCTGACAGAAACAACCAGCAATACCGCAAGTACGGTTTTGTTGATGCCTGTATTAGCAGCCACAGCTATGGGTTCAAATATTGATCCCAAATTACTAATGATACCCGCGGCAATCAGTGCCAGTTGTGCCTTTATGATGCCAGTGGCAACGGCGCCTAATAGTATTGTTTATGCCAGTGGGTTTTTCACAACTAAAAAGATGGCAAGTGAAGGTTTCGTGCTGAATGTGTGTGGGGCGGTTATTATTGCTTCATTATGTTATTTGCTACTGGTTTAATGCATGGTTACATATTATTGGTGAGTCTAATAGCGCAAACTTAAGCAAAATCAAATGCTAAAAGAAAACGCTAATGAACGCGAAAAACGCAAATATACGCGATAAAAAAGCGTAAATAAGTTTTACATGTTTTTTGAAGAGCCCGAGCTAGAAGCACTTATAATCATGGTTTGATTAGTTTCCTAATTTTATTTAAAAGATGTTTTGTTGCGTGTATTCGCGTTCATTTGCGTTGTTCGCGTTTTCTTTTTTATAAAATATTTTATTTATCAGATAGTTATTGTTATTTGTGTGCTTGATGCTTTTTCCAAAGTAAGTGCAATTAATTCCTGAGTCTACTTTAGGGTGGATTGTAGGACTTTATATATTAAGAAATATGATCCATGTCAATACATGATATGGAGGCTATTTTTAATATTATAGGTAAGGTTGTTTTTTATGCATGAAGGGATCTATTCCCTGAAAAATAATCTCTATAAATGAAAAAACAAGGAATCAGAATATGAATAAAATTCAGAAAATTCTTGCGATCTTAGCAGTAGCCTCAGCAACGCTGTTTATCACGTCTCCTACTTATGCCTTCTGGAACCCGTTTAGTAACTGGGGTAATGGTCCTGGTTGGGGTGGTTATAATAATCCCTGGGGTGGTGGTTACCCTGGATACGGTTATGGCTATCCAGGTTATGGATACGGCGGCTACCCGGGTTATGGTTACGGAGGTTATCCTGGTGGTGGATATGGTGGTTATCCGGCTTATGGTGGCTACCCTGGCGGTCTTAGTCAGTACCCGGGTTATGGTGCATATCCGGCTTATGGTGGTTATGGAGGACCCCATGGTGGAAGAGTACCGATGATCGTGCCTGCTAACTAGCAATCAGGTAACCTGGCAACCTGATAAAATCTTTATCGGGTTGCCGACTTTATTTTTCTTTGCGGTTTTTCGCTTCAGTTTTTCTCTTTGATTTTTCTCTTTGATTTTTCTTTTCAATTTTATGCGGTTCTTAAAGTTTTCGCACTCGATATTTACGACCTTTAATTTTTCCTTCAGACAAAATCTGTAAAGCCTGCTTTACGAATGCCTGTTCAACAGCAACATAAGATACGATATCGAAGATATCAATTTTTCCTATATGTTTTCCCGGCAGATTCGTGTTCTTGGTTAACGCGCCTAAAATGTCTCCGGCACGAACTTTATTTTTACGCCCGGCCGTAATGCACAATGTGCTCATGCTGGGTACAATTTTAGATCCCTGATGGGGCTTTAGTGTTGATAGTTTTTCTATAGTCACAGCAGACTTTTGATAGTCTTCTATTGCATTAACTTTGGTTGCCTCTGAGGCCGTAAATAAACTTAATGCCAGGCCGGAATTTCCTGCTCGACCTGTTCGGCCAATGCGGTGAATATGCACTTCAGGATCTGGGGAAATTTCAAAATTAATGACCGCTTCTAAATCTTTAATATCCAGGCCACGGGCAGCGACATCAGTCGCGATTAAAATCGAACTGCTTTTGTTGGCAAACTGAACGAGTTTTTGATCACGTTCTTTTTGTTCCAGGTCACCGTGTAATGCCACAGCATGAAAACCCATTTTCCATAGTTCTTCAGCCAGGTCTTTACATTGTTGTTTTCGATTGCAAAATATTACTGTTGATTGCGGGCTGTAGTGCTGTAGTAATGAAATTAGACTATCAGTGCGTTTGTTTCTATCGATTTCATAAAATACCTGTTTTATATTTGAATCTTCATGTATGGACTCAATGAATATTTCTACAGGGTCTTTTTGCAGAGAACGACTAATTTTTTTAATTTGCGATGGGAAAGTGGCAGAAAACAACAGGCTTTGTTTATTATCAGGTGTCTGATCAATGATGCGCATAATATCATCTGAAAACCCCATATCTAACATTCTGTCTGCTTCATCCAGTACCAGTGTGTTAAGATTTTTGAGAACTAATGTGCCTTTTTGTAAATGCTTTAAAATTCTACCCGGCGTGCCAACAACAATATGCGGGTGGTGTTCAAGAGAAGCAAACTGTGGACCTATGGGTGTGCCACCACATAAGGTAGAAATTTTAACATTTGAAATAGGTCGTGCTAAACGACGTAACTCTTTACTGACCTGATCAGCTAACTCACGCGTTGGGCAAAGAATTAAAGCCTGAGTAAGATAGCTTTTTGAGTCAAGCTTATGTAATAAACCAATACCAAATGCAGCTGTTTTGCCACTGCCGGTTTTTGCCTGCGCGCGAATATCTTTGCCTTCCAGTACAAGTGGAATACTTTGCGCCTGTACCGGTGTCATTTCTTTATAATCTAACGATTGCAAATTTGTTAAAAAATCATCAGATAAAGGTAAAGTGGAGAAGGCAGTCATTGTGCAGGTCTTCCATAAAAGAGGAAAATAAATTGGCGGGTGACCTTATGCCAGTTAACATCGGATAAAATTTCTCTTCGATGTTAACTGATTTAAGGCGGTTAATTTGCAAACAACGTTTAAGTTGCTTGTGGTTTAACTATTTAAGCTTGTTTCTTTTTCTTGCCAGTATCCTGACTAGCAAGATAATCTTCATAAGTGCCGCGGAAATCGATAATGCCATTATCTGTGATTTCCAGTACTCGTGTTGCCAAAGATGAAACAAATTCACGGTCGTGGCTAACAAATAGTAATGTGCCAGGGTAGTTTTCTAATGCCAGATTAAGTGATTCAATCGATTCCATATCCATGTGATTGGTTGGTTCGTCTAACAGTAAAATATTGTTGCGTTGCAACATGAGTTTACCGAATAACATGCGCCCCTGTTCACCACCTGAGAGAACCTTAACTGATTTATCTATGTCATCTTGTGAAAACAATAAACGACCTAGTGTGCCACGAATAACCTGTTCGTCATCTTTTTCCTGACCCCACTCTGCCATCCAGTCAATTAGCGTATTATCTTTTTCGAAATCGGCTGCATGATCTTGAGCGTAATATCCCAGGTCGGCATTTTCTGACCATTTTACTGTGCCAGCTGTTGGCTCTATATCACCATACAAACATCTCAACAGTGTCGTTTTTCCGATACCGTTTGGACCGATGATCGCAATACGTTCACCCACTTCAGCCATTAAATTAAAATCTTTAAAAACGTCTTTATCAAATGTTTTTCCTAAGCCTTCCACTTCCAAAGCTAAGCGGTGAAGTTTTTTATCTTCCTGAAACTGAATAAACGGATTTTTACGGCTTGATGGTTTTACTTCATCGAGTACAATTTTATCTAGCTTTTTAGCACGTGATGTTGCCTGTTTTGATTTTGATGCGTTTGCAGAAAAGCGGCTAACGAATGCTTTAAGCTCAGCGACTTCTGCCGATTTTTTTGCATTGCCAGCTAATAGCTGTTCCTGTACCTGCGTGGCTGCTGTCATATATTCATCATAGTTGCCCGGATACATGCGAATCTCACCGTAATCCAGATCGGCCATATGTGTACAGACACTGTTTAAGAAGTGACGGTCATGAGAAATAATAATCATGGTGCAGTTGCGCGCGTTTAGAATCGTTTCTAACCAGCGAATGGTGTTGATGTCCAGGTGGTTGGTTGGCTCATCGAGTAACATAATGTCAGGCTCAGAGAATAAAACCTGTGCCAGTAGTACACGTAGTTTCCAGCCAGCTGCAACATCGCTCATTGGGCCATAGTGCTGCTCTACCGGAATACCAACACCAATCAGTAATTCACCTGCACGTGCTTCAGCGGTATAACCGTCCATTTCAGCAAATTCTGCTTCAAGGTCACCGGCACGAATACCGTCTTCTTCAGTCATTTCCGGGTTTGCGTAAATGGCATCTTTTTCTGACTTAACTGCCCATAACGCTTCGTGGCCCATTAGTACCGTATCAATTACTGTGAACTCTTCATAAGCAAATTGATCCTGGCGTAATTTACCAATGCGTTCGTCCGGATCTTTTGAAACGTTACCGGCTGTTGGTTCAAGGTCGCGACCAAGAATTTTCATAAAGGTTGATTTTCCACAACCATTTGCACCGATTAAGCCGTAACGGTTTCCATTAGTGAATTTAACAGAAACATTTTCGAATAATGGCTTAGAGCCAAATTGCATAGTGATATTTGCTGTAGTTAACAATGTCTTAATTCCTAAAATTTTTTATTTAAATAAATATCTGTTTACAAAAAGTCGAGAGGTTAAATAAAAACCTCTAATTAGACTTTTAATTACGCTGGCTGAGGTTTGCGTCGTTGTTGATTGCGTTTTTTGTTCTGGTTGCCAGAGTGTTGTTTCTTTCCTGCAGGTCGTCGGCCTCTTTGCTGACCGCCACGCCCATTTTGTATGGGTTCTGCTTTAATGGACGGGTCAGGTGTGTAACCATCAATAACTACTTTAGGAATATCAGATTTTATCAGCCGTTCGATATCTTTAAGCAGCTTGTGCTCATCAATACAAACTAATGACATCGCTTCGCCTTCATTACCCGCACGTCCGGTGCGACCAATGCGGTGAACATAATCTTCTGCCACATTAGGCAATTCATAGTTAACCACGTGTGGAAGCTGGTCAATGTCTATGCCGCGAGCTGCAATATCGGTTGCGACTAGCACGCGTACTTTACCGGATTTAAAATCAGCAAGCGCTTTAGTACGAGCGCTTTGACTTTTGTTACCATGAATAGCTGCCGAGTTTATTCCGTCATTGGTTAATTGTTCGGCAAGACGATTGGCGCCATGTTTAGTGCGATTAAACACCAGCACCTGTTGCCAGTTATTTGAGCCAATTAAAAATGAAAGTAATTCGCGTTTACGCCCTTTATCAACCGGGTGTACAACTTGAGTAACCGTTTCAGTTGCTGTGTTAACCCTGGCTACTTCAACTAATGTGGGATTGTTTAAAAGGCCATTGGCAAGCTTTTTAATGTCTTTAGAAAAGGTTGCCGAGAACAAAAGAGTCTGTTTCTTTTTAGGCACCAGTGCCAGTACTTTGCGGATATCGTGAATGAAACCCATGTCTAACATACGATCGGCTTCATCAAGCACTAAAATTTCAAGTTGTGAAAGATCTATTGTGTTCTGGCTGACATGGTCAAGCAAACGACCGGGGGTTGCGACTAATATATCTATGCCATTTTTTAACTTTTTAATTTGCGGGTTGATACTTACGCCGCCAAAAATAACAGTTGATCTTAGTGGCAGGTGTTTGCCATACATTTCTACACTTTCACCGACCTGAGCAGCTAACTCACGTGTGGGTGTTAATACCAGTGCGCGAATGGCACGACCTTTTTGCTTTTTACCAGACGACATAAGGTTGTGTAATAGCGGCAATGTGAATCCAGCCGTTTTTCCTGTGCCTGTTTGTGCGCCGCCCATAAGGTCTTTACCGTCTAAAATTGGCGGTATAGCTTGTTGTTGTATTGGTGATGGTGTGGTGTAACCTTTTTCGGATACAGCACGGAGTAATTCAGCCCGCAGGCCAAGGGTTTCAAATGACATATTTCGATGTTCTCCAGAACACAGATTTTTGGTATCTGCCCATCCATACAAACCGCAGGTCTGTTATGGGACGGTCTAGGCGGAAACAGTTAGTTTGTTTCGAGCTGAGTAAAGCGTGAATACAGGCGCAGACCGAGGTGCGCCCTGAAATTGATCGCGGATTATACACTAAATCCTAATATAAGGCTATTCTAATTAATCTCAGTATTAATAAAGTGGTTATTAACCATGATGGATTTATTTAGAGGAGAAGTGATGTCGGCTTGATTTACGGCAGCCAATAAATAGATAATGGCCTATGGATATCTCAAATACACTTAAAAATCTATCTCAAAACCGGCTTTATTGGTTGTCATATATTGTTTTAGGGCTGGGTTTATTGGCAATAGCGTTATTTTATCAATATGTGCTTGAAGAGTTACCTTGTGTGGTGTGTATACAGGTACGTTTGTGGTTTTCGCTTTTAATTCTTGTTGCGCTAGTCGGTCTGATTTTGCGTAAAAACACGTTGTTAAATCTGCTTGCTCAGTCTGGTTTAATTGTGAGTGCTATCGGGCTGGTAGAGAGAAGTTATTTGTTGTTGGGTACAGAGCGTGGATTTATTTTTGCAGACTGTGGATTTAATGCGGGTTTACCTGAATGGTTTGCAATAGAACAGTGGATTCCATGGTTATACCAGGTTGAAACATCCTGCGGTTACACGCCAGAAATCTTGTTTGGTATAACTATGGCAGAGGCATTAATGTTGCTCTCGGTTTGTCTGCTTATAGTGAGTGTAACGGTTATAGTCGTTACACTATATGGTCAGTTTAAGAATAAATTTTAGATCAGGTGTTCTGCTATAGATAGAACTCTCTTTATCTAACTAGCAACGTTCTCATGGTGAGGTGCTAACATCAAAATTAGCGCCTGTGCATGCTCAGCCGCTTTACGGCCTAAATCGGTCAAATAACCACCATCGATTGCCGTTACCAGACCTTTATCGAATAACCTTTCTACAGCTTCAATTTTTTCTTCATCGGCACTTGAGTGTATTTTTATACCCTGCTGGGTCGAATCAAGGCTATATTGAATTAAAATATCAAGTTCAGCCATTTGATCTTTTGTGTAGTGCATTTTATTGCCTTTAAGCAGTGATTAATGTGGACACCTGGCAATATATCATATTATTGTGTGTATACGCCGTGCTCAAATCAACAAAAGTGCAGTTAATGTGAACTAAAAAAGAATAAAACTTTCGTAACAATGTTTCTTAATATCTGTTCAATACAGATATAATTGAAAATCTTCTAATATTTTAGTGTTATTAATAATTATTTAAAAATCGGAATTACTATGTTTAAGTCGCTCAGTAAAATCCTCTTAACGGGTTTTATTACTCTGCTGCCAATTATATTGACAGTTTATTTGTTGTACTGGTTAGCCGTGACATCAGAAAATATGATGATTACCGCATTGCAATGGGTTTTGTCGGATGAAATATATTTTCCGGGTATGGGTGTAATAGCCGGGCTTGTGGTTGTGTTTGTTGTAGGGCTTCTGATGAAAGCCATATTTGTCAGACAGTTGTTTGCCTTTGGGGAAAAAGCGCTGTACAGAGTGCCTTTTATTAAAACGGTTTATCGATCGATTCGTGATTTATTTGATTTCTTCTCACCTAAAAAAGAAGGTTTTGGACAGGTTGTATCGGTAAATATAAACGGCATGACTATGATTGGTTTTGTAACGCAGGATGATACAAGCCGATTGCCGGCATTTGCCCAACAAAGTGACAGCGTGCTTGTGTATATTCCCATGAGTTACATGATAGGTGGTTTTACATTGCTGATTCCAAGAAAAGATATTCATGAGTGCGATATGAGTATGGACGAAGCCATGCGCTTTGTTTTAACTGCTGGTATTACCGGTAAAAAATAATTAATTTTTTTTGAATATTTAATATGTTAATTATTTCAAATAATGTGTCTGTTCCTGATAACGAAATTGAGTTGAGTGCTATTCGTGCGCAGGGTGCGGGTGGGCAAAATGTAAATAAAGTGTCCAGTGCTATTCATTTACGTTTTGATATTTCTGCTTCATCTTTACCTGATTTTTATAAAGAAAGATTGTTGGGTTTAAAGGATAAACGAATTACCAAAGAAGGTGTGCTTGTTATTAAGGCGCAACGCTTTAGAACTCAGGAAAAAAACAGAGACGATGCTTTGCTACGTTTGCATGAATTTATTAAAAGTGTTTCGGTTGTGCATAGAACGCGTGTGGCAACTAAGCCTGGGCGAGCGGCTAAAGCGCGACGGGTTGATGAAAAAACTCGTCGGGGTAAAGCTAAGTTGTTGCGGGGGAAAGTTCGGGATTTATAGTTAGATTTTTGGCAAGCTCTTTTCCTTATGGGAACTTGAATTCTGTGTAGTCGCCGCGCTGGCGAGTCACTTTCTTTTCTACAGCAAAAAGAAAGTAACCAAAGAAATGCCGCCCCTCTAAACACAAGCTTTTATTTAAAAAGCGAAATAAAAGTACCTTCTTCATTCCCCATTTTTGTGGCTGCTGCGGAACTCACGAATTAAAAAGCTAACTCGCTCAGACATCCTCGCAGAAATCCCCACAAAAACGACTCATTCATCAGCTTATGTAATGGGGGAAGTGGGTCAAAAGAATAAAAGCATATGCAGATTATGCGAACTGGTTGTTATTTTCATACTGGATTTATCATTATGTATTCAAAGGAATGAAAAGACAGATTGATTTTATTTTGAACAAAAAACTTTATATCGGTTTTGATTTATCTTTCCTCTGGAGCTTGCCGAAAATTGTATGCAAGTAGGGGCAAAATCACAGGGATGTGATTTTGAGTTCTGTTAAGCCGGGATGGCGCATCAGAACGACCCGTAAACGGAGTATTAAGCTAACAAGTTGAGATGTGATTAGAAGCCCTCTTTACAATTTTCGGGAATTCTCATTAGCTTTTTAATGAGAACAAGCGAGTGAAGGGCGGCGTTCTTTTGCTTACTTTTCTTACGCTGTTGTAAGAAAAGTAAGTCGCCAGAGAGGCGACTACACAGAATTCAAGTTCCCATAAAGATTAAATAATGTAGAAGAACACCAAACTCACATTAACAAGTCACCATCAATAGCATGAAAAACACTAGCAGAATTAATTAAAGAATTAGCGGTCAGCCCGGGAACACCATAAACCTCCGCCGATACGCCATAATCACCAGTAATTTTATCAAGCAACAAATCAAAATCACCATCACCGGAAAGTAGAATAACGGTATCAACCTGTTTAGCTGTCTCCAGTATATCGATGGTAATGCCTACGTCCCAGTCTCCTTTGGCTGAGCCATCACTGCGTTGAATATACGGTTTAAGTTTTATATCAAAACCGATATGTTTTAATGCGTCCTGAAATTTAATTTGTTTGTCATCGTTACGTTGAATAGCGTATGCGGTTGCGTTAACGATTTCTCCCTGCGTGCTTATTTTTTTCCAGAATTCACGGTAGTTAAATTGCCGGCCATAAATATCACGGGTGGTGTAATAGATGTTTTGCACATCAACAAATAAAGCGATTTTTTTCAATTTAATTCTTTGATTTAAGTTATTGATTACTGACTGATTATATCGATTAAGTGCTGTCTATCAAAGCCCCAGTTTTCAGGTTCTTCTATACTGGCAATGCTTTCCTGAGAGCGGCTGAGTTCGATTATTTTTGTCGGTATGGGGGAGTTGCTGGAAACAGAAAAGAAAGTTTTTATTCTAGGTTTTAATAATGTTTTATCGGATTGTTCAATAACAACGCCTAGTCTGCCAGATTTTAGTTTTACTAATGTGCCTGTCGGGTAAATGCCAATAGTTTTTACAAAGGCTTTAAAAACAGTATCATCAAAGTGTCCGTTTTGCCATTCAGCCATTTTCTTTAAAGATTCGGCGGGTTCCCAGCCTTTTTTATAACTTCTGTCAGATGTTATGGCGTCATAAACATCACATACCGCACCCATGCGAGCAACTAGAGAAAGGTCGTCGCCAGATAGCTTGTCCGGGTATCCTTTGCCATTAACTTTTTCATGGTGGTGAAGGCAGACATCCAGGGCAATTTCATTTTTTTCGCCACTTTCTTTTAACATCTCCCAGCCTTTTAAAGGGTGGCTTTTAACAATATCAAATTCCTCATCAGTGAGCTTCCCCGGTTTGTTAAGAATCTCTTCTGGAATAGACATTTTGCCGACATCATGGAGTAAACCGGCCATACCTAATGCGTGCAGATCGCCTGCGTAATTCAGTTGTTTGCCCAGAGCAATCATTAATGCACAAACGGCAACGGAGTGCAGATAGGTGTAATCATCTTTATTTTTTATACGGGTGATACATATCAGTGCGGCAGGGTTACGATTGACAGATTCTGAAATTTCATCAACCAGCGGGCTAACATCTTCAATGGATATCGTATTGCCCATGCGCACCTCTTTAAACATGTCTGTCACGGCTTCTTTTGCTTTAGTCAGGGTTTGTTGCGCATTTAGCATTTCTTTTTCGAGAGGAACGGTTAGCGTTTTTTCCTCAATTTCAGATGACGGTGTTTCTTCTGCTACGGTTTCAGTGGTCTCAGGTGGTTTGCTTTTTACATCATCACCTTTTTTGGTATCAATCCATAAATGGGTTATTTCAGACTTTTTGATGATGTCTAAGTCTTTTTTTGTTTCAAGTTTGAATGAGGTTTTCCAGAATGGGTGTTTAAGCCAGTTTCCGTCAAGCTTATCTATATACATTCCAATGCGTAGATCGGAGACTGGTATTTTTTTTAGCATTATTATTGGCGTGTGATTAGTTAACTAGTTAAGAGTTTAGTTAATAAACTATTAAAATGTATGGATAAAGCAATTAAAAATCAGCTTATATAATTGAGAAATGAAATCGAGTTTATCTATCTATTTGATATATAGGGTGATTTTTGTTTCGGTCAGACATAAAACGGTATAATGTAATTAAATTCAAGAGGTTGTAAAAAAGCCCGTTAATTAGGGGTAATTAACGGGCTTCGTGTTTTTTAGCAAACGATATTTACGTGTGGATAGATTTTAGGCTGAACTGGCCTTACCTTCAGCGCACTCAATACAAAACTCTGCATAAGGTACGGCATCTAGTCGATGTTCATTTATCTCGGTTCCACATTCAGTGCATAACCCAAAAGTACCATCTTTGATGCGTAGTAGCGTTTTGTCTATTTGCATAACCGTGATTTTAGCTTCATCATTTAATGAATTGAGTACTTCATCATTTTCGAGTTGAGTCGCCTGCTCAGCAAAATCTTTTTCAATTTCAGCTTCCTCGTGGTGAAGGTCTTTACTAATAGCGTCAACACGGCGTGTTAAATCCTGGCGCATTTCTATTAACTGAGTTTTATATTTTGTTGAGTCAACCATTTGCGTTTCCCTGTTGTTATGCGGATTTAATCATCACAAACAGCTCGTCCTTCAGTTGTAAGCGCTCTTTCTTAAGTTCTTCTGAATAACTGTCCTCGGGGGTTTCAATTCCTTCCTCTATGCGTCTAATTTGATGATCAAGATCATGATACTTATCAAACAACTTTTCAAAATGCTTATTGCTCATTTTGAGATTGTGTATCTGATCTTTGTACTCTGGTAGTTCGTGTATTAAATCGTGCTTTTCACCTAACATTTTTTACCTCCCATTTGATTCACTTTCAGCATAATCCATATACTGAAAGTTTTATTGATATCAAACAAAGAAAAGTAGGAATGATCCTGTTTATGCCTGAGCAATTTACGCCAGGGCAATTTACGCCAGGGCAATTCTGGCATTCAGGTTAAGCCAGTTTTTCTTCTGTTCTAAAAAATTAGCTTTAAGTGTTTCGACTTTCAGGCTGAGTGCTTCAAGGTCATAACCTTCAATCATGGTGTTCTTTTTGGCTTCCATCCATTGTCTTTTGGCCTGTGCGAAATCATTAATATTTTTTATTAAAATTTCATACTCTTCATGCAGGCGCTGGTTTAGCGCTTCAGAATGAAAACGTTTGGATAATTTGTTGGTGGTGTTTTTTAATAACATTTGTGCACGTTCGGTTTCAATATACTCCAAAGGTGTACGATAAAGGTTCTTCGCAAGGCCCACAATATGCAGGCTGCGGATTAACCATTTGGTTGGGTCATATTGCCACCATCGAATAGCATTTCTGTAATCTCTTTGAAAACTGTGGTGATAGTTATGGTAACCCTCACCAAAGGTCAATAAAGCAATAACAGGGTTGTCTCTTGAGGTGTTTTTATCGGAATAAGGCTGGCTACCCCAAACATGTGCAAGAGAGTTGATGAAGAATGTCAGGTGGTGGGAAATAGCTAAACGTGCAACGCCTGCTAATAACATCATGCCAATGAGATCACCATGCCATAAACCCAGCAAAATAGGCAGGCCAAAATTAAGGCCCAGTACCAAAGGCAGATAGTGTTTGTGCTGGAACATAACTATCGGGTCTTTTTTAAGGTCTTTGCAATTCTCGTAATTTTTATTGGGATTTAAATTGTATTCGCGGATCATCCAACCCATATGTGAATACCAGAAACCTCGCTTTGCGGAATAGGGGTCTTTTTCGTTGTTGTCTACATGCATATGGTGAATGCGATGATCTGAACACCAGTGCAATATTGTATTTTGTACCGCATAAGTGCCGCCGATAGCGAAAAACAGGCGCACTAACCAGTGCGCTTCATATGCTCTATGCGACCACAGGCGGTGGTAGCCGGCAGTGATGGATATTTCACAAAAAACAATGCCCAATAACATAGCCGCTATCTGCCAGCCATCAAAACCGTGGGTAAGGGCATAATACGGTACGGCGATTAACGTTAATAAGCCGCTAATGACAAATACGCTAATGGGTAACCAGTTTAAAGAAGGCTTTTGTGAAGGGGTGCTGCTTGGTTGCATAATAAAATCCAGTGCTGCTTATTATTGCGTACAAGTGTACGCTGAGTATTTTATGAAGTATAGTCCCTCTATATAAAAAAGATATTAAAAACTATACAATTGTTAGTCTAAAACTAATTGTGCTATTGAAATCAAACGCTTACTAATGGTTAAAATCATAAAGGTCATGGAATGAGTGGTAATAGGGCGATACAAAAAGAAAAAACCCGCCGTACTATTATAGATGCTGCGTTCAGGCTTTTGAGTCAGGAACGCAGCTATTCCAGTTTAAGTTTACGAGAGGTGACGCGTGAGGCGGGCATAGCGCCTACTTCATTTTACAGGCACTTTGAAGATATGGATGAGCTGGGCTTAACTCTGGTAGATGAGGGTGGGGTTGCACTACGACAGCTAATGCGAAAGGCGCGACAGCGGATACGAGATAGAGGTCTGGTTATCAGTACCTCGGTTGAGACCTTTATGGAGTTTATTCATCGCAGTCCTCATGTTTTTCGTCTGTTATTGCAAGAGCGTTCAGGCACCTCTCTGGCGTTTAGAAAAGCAGTTTCCCGGGAGTTGCAGTACTTTGTTGTAGAGCTTGCGGATTATATTCAGCATACCCAGAGTTACCCGGCTGAGTCAGCAAAAATACAGGCGGAGGCCATGGTGATACTGGTGTTTAATGCAGGTGCTGAAGCGCTGGATAGTAGCCTGGCTGAGCGTAAATTACTGACTGAGAAAGCCATTACACAGCTGCGTTTTGTGGCTAAAGGCGCAGATGAGATTTTAAAGTGATTTGGTGTGCTGCATATTTTTGAGTTAATGAAGATGCTTTTTAGGTTTTTTCATAAGAAAGTGGTAAAATAGCCGGTTCCTTTGTTAGAAAAACACATGCTTTATGGCGCGCAAACTATATATTAAAACATTCGGTTGTCAGATGAATGAGTATGACTCGGCTAAAATGCACGATGTGCTGGCTGATTCAGAAGAAATCATTGAGGTTGATAGCCCGGAAGAAGCGGATATTCTGCTGCTAAATACCTGTTCTATTCGAGAGAAAGCACAGGAAAAAGTGTTTTCGATGCTGGGCAAGTGGAAGAACTGGAAACAGGATAATCCCGATCTGGTTATTGGTGTGGGTGGTTGTGTTGCTTCACAGGAAGGTGCAGCGATTCGTAAACGTGCGCCCCATGTAGATATGGTGTTTGGTCCACAAACACTACATCGTCTGCCGGAAATGGTGAAAGGTATTGATACTAATCACAAGCCGGTGGTTGATATTTCTTTTCCCGAAATAGAAAAATTTGACTGTTTGCCTGAGCCTAAAGCAGAAGGTCCCAGTGCTTTCGTATCAATTATGGAAGGTTGTAGTAAATACTGTTCTTTTTGTGTTGTGCCATATACCCGCGGTGAAGAAATTTCACGTCCCTTTGATGACGTACTGGCTGAAATTGCATTACTGGCTAAACAGGGTGTACGAGAAATTAATCTACTAGGACAAAATGTGAATGCCTATCGTGGTGAAATGCATGATGGTGAAATTGCTGACCTTGCACTGTTAATACATTACGTTGCGGCTGTTGATGGTATAGATCGTATTCGTTATACAACGTCACATCCAGTGGAGTTTTCAGACTCTTTAATTCAGGCTTATTCAGAAATACCTGAACTGGTTACTTTTGTGCATCTACCTGTGCAAAGTGGCTCAGATAGAGTTCTGGCTGCAATGAAACGTGGCCACATGGCAGTCGAGTATAAATCTAAAATTCGTAAATTACGTGAAGCACGACCGGGTATAACTGTGTCTTCAGATTTTATTATTGGTTTCCCCGGTGAGAGTGATGCGGATTTTGAACAAACCATGCAGTTGATTGAAGATATTGGTTTTGATCATTCTTATAGTTTTGTTTATTCGGCACGCCCCGGAACACCTGCATCATCATTGGAAGATAATGTGCCGATGGAAACCAAAAAAGCACGCTTAGCTATTTTGCAAAAACGTATTAACGAAATGGCGCAGGAAATCTCCGAGTCAATGGTGGGTACTGTGCAAAGCGTTTTAGTAGAACGTGCCTCCAGAAAAGATTCAAAGCAGATGGCTGGGCGTACAGAAAATAACAGGGTGGTTAATTTTGATGGTGCTGAGCGATTGATTGGTCACTTTGTTGATGTGCGAATTACTCAGGCTCTGGTTAACTCGCTACAGGGCGAGTTTATTGAAATTTCTGAAATTGATCGCCTACGTTTAGCTGTTTAAATGTACTCTGATTACTGTATTTTAAAGCGCTATAATTAAGTTATGACTGAAAGCCTGGATATAGAATTCGAACCCGCAGATAATGACCGTCTGGCAAATCTGTGTGGGCCCATGAATGAACACCTTCAGCAGATTGAAATGCGTCTGGGTGTTGAAATAAATAATCGCAATCATCATTTTCAGCTTATCGGTGAAGAAGCTGATATAAGAATGGGAGCGGGTATACTCAAAGATTTATATAACTCTACCAAAGATCAGCAACTGACAGCCAATGACATTCATTTACAAATGCAAGAATCAGGTTTGCAGGCACTGGATGATCAGTTAGGCCTTGATGCAAATGAATGGAGTCTGCGACTACGTAAAGAATCAATTAAAGGCCGGGGTATAAACCAGGTCGCATATTTAAAAAGCATTCAAACACATGATTTAAGTTTTGGTATAGGACCAGCTGGTACGGGTAAAACTTATCTGGCGGTTGCCTGTGCGGTAGCCGCATTAGAATCTGAAGAAGTCAGGCGACTATTGTTGGTGCGCCCGGCTGTTGAGGCGGGTGAGCGATTAGGTTTTTTGCCTGGAGACCTGGCGCAAAAAATAGATCCTTATTTACGACCAATGTATGACGCTTTATATGAAATGATGGGCTTTGAACGCGTTGCTAAATTAATTGAGCGAAATGTGATTGAAATAGCACCTCTGGCATACATGCGTGGCCGAACTTTAAATGATGCCTTTATTATTCTTGATGAAGCTCAGAATACAACGCGTGAGCAAATGAAAATGTTTTTAACCCGTATTGGCTTTGGCTCAACTGCGGTGATTACAGGTGATGTGACTCAAATTGATTTACCCAGAGGTACGTCTTCTGGCTTACGTCATGCGATAGAAGTTTTAAAAGATATAGATGATATCTCCATGACTTTTTTCAAACCGCGTGACGTAGTTCGACACCCAATGGTGAAACGGATTGTCAAGGCTTACGACGCGCATGAAGCGGAAAATACAGATGATAGTAAAGGTCATAAATAAATAATGTCTGTTCAACTGGATGTACAACTTGCAGAAGATCTGTCTGAATCGATAGAGGAACCTCCGTCGAGTAGCTTGCTGAATACCTGGGCTCAGGCGGCCTGGCAAGGTGATGAATCGGCAGAACCTGTTTTAAGTTTACGTATTGTCAGCTCGATAGAAAGTCAGCAGCTTAACAACGATTATCGCGGCAAAAACAAACCCACCAATGTATTGTCATTTCCTATGGAGATGGATTTTAACGATATTTCTATGTCAGAAATAATGCTTGGCGATCTGGCCATTTGTGCTGAAGTAGTTGAGAACGAAGCAGTTGAGCAACAAAAAAATGCAGAGTCACATTGGGCGCATATGGTGGTGCACGGGATGCTGCATTTGCAGGGTTATGATCATGTGGAAGATGGTGATGCGCAAAAAATGGAATCCCTGGAAACTACAATTATGCAGCAACTGGGTTTCATAGACCCATATCTAATCAATGAAAACTCTAATGAGTCGTCTAAGACGGAAATAAAATCATGAGCGATACACTAAACGAATCAAGCTTAAGTTTCGTCGAAAGACTTAGCCGAATTTTTCTTGAAACACCTCAAAGCAGTCAGGAACTTATTGAAGTGTTACAGGCATCTGAAAAGCGTGATCTGTTAGATATGGATGCCCTTAATATGATTGAGGGTGTAATGCAGGTGTCGGAAATTCAAGTGAGAGATATAATGATCCCCCGATCTCATATGGTTGTGCTTGAAGAAGATACAGCTTATGAAGATATGCTACCTGTTGTTAATGAGTCGGGACATTCTCGTTTTCCGGTTATTGGTGAAAGTAGAGATGAAATAGAGGGTGTATTGTTAGCAAAGGACTTACTACGTTATGTTGATGTGAGTCTGCGAAAAGATTTTGATATAAAGGATGTTTTGAGAAAAGCAGTGTTTGTACCGGAGAGTAAACGTCTTAATGTTTTATTAAAAGAGTTTAGAGAAAGTAGAAATCACATGGCTATGGTTGTTGACGAATACGGTGGTGTTGCCGGTCTGGTTACTATTGAAGATGTGTTAGAGCAGATTGTTGGTGAAATTGATGATGAGCACGATATAGAAGATGTGGGTAATATCAGACGCATGGGAATTAATCGTTATTCCATTAAGGCTCTCACACCCATAGAAGAATTTAATGTGTTTTTTGAAAGTTCATTTAGCGAAGAAGAATCAGATACACTTGCTGGCATGTTGATGAAGCACTTGGGGCATATGCCTAAACGCGGAGAGGCGATTACAATTGATCACTATATGTTTAAGATATTGAGCGCTAACAGCCGAAGAATAAAACATGTTCAACTTACAATTCTACCAGATAAGGGGAATACGTGATTTTGTAAAGGCAGTCATGCTGCAGTCTAAATAATGTTTGAATCAGGGAATAATATAATTTAAAAAATGATTAATCTTGAGACGCTTCAAAACAATCCATATAAAATTTTAGAATTATTAGCTTTAATCTGTGGTGCATTAGTTCCCTTTAGCTTTGCCCCTTATGATTATTTCTGGTTACAGTTTCCTCTTATAGCGTTTATTTTTATTGCTTGCCTGGACCAAAAGCCTTCAATAGCATTTCGCCGGGGTTTTTTGTTCGGCCTGGGCTGGTTTACCCACGGTATTTACTGGTTATTTTATAGTCTGCATTTTCATGGTGGCATGCCAGAGCTGGTGGCGGTGATTACCATTGTGTTGTTAGCTGCTTACATGAGTGTGTTTCCCGCATTAGCTTTTTATCTGTCAAATCGACTAATAATCACTTCAAATTTTAAAATGCTGGTTTTGATTTATCCCCTGGCCTGGATGTTGTTAGACTGGTTTCGCGGTTATTTTTTAACCGGCTTCCCCTGGGTGCAAATAGGAGTTGCCCATGTTGATACATATCTGGCTGGCTTTGCTCCAGTAGTAGGCGGCCTGGGTATTGGTTTAATCGTTACAGTAATTTCTGGGCTGTTAAGTGCGAGCCTGTATAAATCATATTTTAAGCTAGTAGTACCTGCCATAGTTGCTATTTATATTTCGGGTTACCTGTTGAGTTTTATTAGCTGGACAGAAGCCGTTGATAAACCAGTAAAAGTAAGCATGATTCAGGGGAATATTCCGCAGTCTGAAAAATGGAAACCCGAAAGCTATCGACCTACGTTACAAATGTATCGTGAGTTAACTCAACAACACTGGTCAAGTGACTTAATTATCTGGCCTGAAACGGCTATACCTGGTTTTCGAAGCAGAGTTCCTTATTATCTTGAGGGGTTGCAAAAAGAAGCACAGGCAAGTGATACGGATGTCATTTTAGGTTTGTTTGTCAGAAATGATAAAACCCAGCGATATTATAATTCAATGATTACTTTAGATGGTCAGCAATATTTGAAGCGACATCTGGTGCCATTAGGTGAATATTTTCCATTACGACCCTTGCTTGGTTTTTTTGCACAATGGGTGAACATACCCATGTCAGATATTGATAGTGGAGATGATAATCAGCCATTAATTATAGCGGCGGGACAAAAAATAGGACTAAGTATTTGTTTTGAAGATGCATTTGATCGTAGTGTGTTGCTTGATTTACCTGAAGCAACTTTACTGGTTAATGTGAGTAATGATGCCTGGTTTGAAGATTCATCGCAACCCTGGCAGCATCACCAGATTGCCAGAATGCGCGCACTAGAAACGGGGCGGGTTTTATTAAGAGTGACCAATACGGGCGTTTCTTCAGTTATAGATCGTGATGGAAAGGTATTAACGATATCAGAGCAGTTTAAACGAGAAGTAATTACAAGCGATGTGCAGGCGTATAAAGGTGCTACACCATATATAATATGGGCTAATTATTTGCTTATTATTAGTGGGCTGCTGGTGTTTATTATATTTAATAGAAAACCAAAACAAGAAAATCAATGATATGAATATTTGGGATTATTTTCAGGCATTAGATAAAGTAATTAAACGACTGGTTTATTCAGTCTTAGTCATAGTGGTTTATGCTTTGCTGGGGTTTTTTCTTGCGCCATATGTTCTGCAGCCCGTTATTGTTGATAACGTATCGAGTAAGCTGGATAGGGACGTGCGACTAGAGTCAATAAAAATTAATCCCTTCTCATTATCGGCTACATTAAACGGCTTTTCTGTTGCTGGAAAGCATACGAGTCAGCTTGTTGGTTTTGAAAAACTATATGTTAATTTTCAGGCGATATCACTGTTTAAAAAAGTAATTGCGTTTGATGAAATAAGCATTGTAAGGCCGCAAGTTAAAATCATGCTTCTTTCATCTGGTGATTATAATTTTCAGGATATTTTGAATAAATTTAATGCGGAAGATAAGTCGGAAAGCAGAAAGAGTGAAAGTAGCGAAGGCTGGCCTTTTGCAGTCGATAAATTCCGATATGTGGAGGGAACTGTTCATTTTTCTGATGAGAACAGGGTAACGCCATTTTACAGTCAGTTGGAAGATATCAGTATTTCACTGGATGATTTTTCAACACGTCCGGGCGATGGGAATGTGCATCAAATTAAAGCGGAGTCATTGCGGGGAACAACTGTAGACTGGAAAGGTGAATTTAGTTTGTCACCACTAAAATCAAGCGGGCAGATTGAATTGTCTGGAAACTTAAGTGTTGTGTCTGACTATATGCAAGATCAGATGCTGGTGAAAATTCAAGAAGGCGGGCTCAATCTTAAAACTAACTATGGTTTTGAATTTACTGAGCAGAACATAAAGTTTAATGTGAGTGAAATGCTTGCATCAGTTGACGATTTAAGTGTCTTGCGGAAAGAGGGCGATGAAAAAGTATTAGGCTGGGAGCGTTTGTCGTTAGATCTTTCTGAGTTGGATTTAATTGATAAAAAACTGCTTGTGAATAAGCTATCAATGCAAGGGGCGTTTATTGCGGTAAACAAAGACGAGAGGTCGGACATAGATTTTAGTGATTTGTTTGTTTTACAAAATGCAATAGATGACGGAGAGCCTGAAGATGTTGAAACATCTGATTCAAAGTGGGATATAAAGATTTCACATATTGTTAATGAAAATTCGATATTTGAGCTGAATGACAAATCTGTTAAACCATTCGTAAAACACTCTATTCAATTAAAGTCAGTTGTGCTTGATAATTTGCAGCCTTTTACGGATGAGTTGGCATTGTTAAAAACGAGCTTAGTTGTAAATAATAAAGGTGTTGTTGATATCAATGGCAAGATACAACCCGCTTCCAGATTGCTAGATTTCGATATTGCGGTTAAATCGGTGAAGCTTGAAGACTTTCAGTCATATTTGAATGGTGTTGCCCGCATTAAAATATTGGGTGGTGAAATTGACTCGAGTTTAAAAGTAAAAGTTGATGCACTAGCAGATGAAATGAGTTTATTGGTTCAGGGAGATGTGGGCATTTTGTCGCTTAAATTAAGGGATAAAAAACTTAAGGAAGAATTTTTGAACTGGAATAAATTAGCTGTAAAAGATATTAAGTTTAAGTACCCAGAGCAATATCTTGAGATTAGCGGCATTGACATAGAAAAACCCTATCTTCGATTAATTATGGATAAGGGTGGTGAGACAAATATACAAAAACTAGCGATAACTAAAGGAACAACCGGCAGTGCAAATATTGAAAAAACCGATTCATCTACCAAGCATGCGTTTCAGGCGGAGATTAAAAAAGTAAATATTCGTGATGGCAAGATGAATTTCGCTGATAATTCTCTGTCACCAAATTTTAGCGCGGGTATATATGGTTTAAAAGGTGATATCAGAGGGCTCTCATCAAAGCAGTTAAGTAAAGCGAAAGTAGATTTGAAGGGTAAGGTCGATAAATATGCGCCGGTTATAATTAAAGGTGATATAAATCCGTTAACACAGGATAAATTTACTGAAATTGAAATGTTGTTTAAGGGGATTGAGCTAACAACCTTTACACCCTATAGCGGAAAATTCGCCGGTTATAAAATAGAGAAAGGAAAGCTAAGTCTGGATTTAGATTATAAATTATCAAAAAATGAACTGGTTGCTGAAAACAGAGTGATACTCGATCAGCTGACACTGGGTGAAGAGACAGATAGTGAAGATGCTACCAGCTTGCCTGTGAATTTTGCGTTGTCTCTGCTAAAAGATTCAAATGGTGTAATTGATTTTAATCTGCCTATAAGAGGTAATGTGGATTCACCTGACTTTCATTATGGCAGTCTGGTGTGGGGTGCATTAGGTAATTTGATAGTTGGTATTGTGAGTTCTCCGTTTAGCGCTTTAGCAAATCTCGCTGGCAGTGATAGTGAGGGGCTAGATTATGTTGTTTTTGCTGCAAATAGTTCTGAATTATCAGATGTTGAAAAAACTAAGCTTGAGTCTCTTTCTAAAGCATTGGTTCAGCGACCAGAATTACATCTTGAAATTCGAGGTGTTAGTTCAACACTGGTTGATCATGATGAAATTGCATATACTCAAGTTTTGAAAAAACTTAAGTTAAAGCCTTCCTCTTTATCGTTATCTGCGAATCAAAATGTAAAAGACGATATTGTTGATTATTATGAGTCGTTGACAAAAAAATCCGCGAATGATTTGTTACCTAAAAAGCATGAGCTTACATCAAAGCAGCAAGATGATTATATTTTTGATAAATCCTTAATTGCGGTGCTTGAAAAAACTGAGGTGTCGCAGGCTGCCTATAATTTATTAGCTAAAGATCGTGCTGAGAAAATTCAGGCGTATTTGATTGAAACAGGCAAGGTGCCTGCGAGTAATATATTCTTGCTTGATAGCAATACTCAATTAGAAAATAAATTTGAAGATGTAGAAAAAGGTTTGTTGAAACTACCGCTTAAGCTGAAAGCAAAATAATGGACCCATTGTCTCAGGCATGTTTGGGGGCGAGTCTGTCACAGTCCTTAACGAATGATAAATCAAAACAGATAAGTGCATTGTTGATAGGGGGTATATCCGGTATGACCCCGGATTTGGATGTGTTTATAAGATCAGCCGATGATCCATTACTGTTTCTGGAATACCATCGCCAGTTTACACATTCGTTATTTTTTGTGCCTTTTGGGGCGTTGATTTGTGCGGTTTTATTCTATCCCTTTTTTAAAAATAAGCTTTCTTTTAAGCTGATATACCTGTTTTCATTTTTAGGTTTTTCTACGCATGGTTTTCTGGATGCGTGTACCTCGTATGGAACTCAGCTGTACTGGCCGTTTTCGAATGCACGGGTTGCATGGAACGTAGTTTCTATAGTAGATCCACTTTTTACTTTACCCGTTTTGATTATGATTTTGCTGGCCGTATTTAAAAAAAGGGTTTTGTATGCAAGGTTGTCTTTTTTATATGTTTTGCTGTTTATGTGTTTCGGGCTGATACAAAAGCACCGAGCTGAAGAAGTCGTTAATGAGCTGGCTTTGCAAAGAAATCACCAGATTGAACGGATGCAGGCAAAGCCGAGTTTTGCTAACCGTCATGTATGGAAGTTAATGTATGAGCACAACGGTCGTTATTATGTTGATGCTGTTAAGCTATTGTGGAACGCTAAGGTTATAGAAGGTTCATCCGTTCAAAAGCTCGATGTTAAACGTGATTTTTCATGGTTAAATCCTGATAGTCAGCAGGCTAAAGATGTTGAGCGCTTCAGGTGGTTTTCAAATGATTATCTTGCAGTAAGTGCGAATAATAAAAATTATATTATTGATGCGCGTTATTCGTTTTTGCCAAATCGGATTGAGTCTATGTGGGGAATTGTCTTAAGTGATAACAATGAAAATAATGCACATGCTAGCTATAAAATAAACAACAGACCGGATAAGGAGACGCTTGAGCAGTTTTTTGAAATGGTGTTTTAATTATGTAAGAGCTATCTACTTTAACCTGAGTTTTCAATTCAGGTCAAAGTAGATACAATCAAATTGTTACTCTTTAACAATACTTGTGCCCGATGTAGAAGGCAGTCTCGGCATCATAATTTCAGGGTATTCACCAGTTAGTGCGCCAAGGAAAGCCACAATATCACTTACATCTTTTTCAGGTAATGTGCGGTTAAGTTGTGATTTTGCCATAACGCGTACAGCTTCTGCCAGGTCGTTTACAGAACCATTGTGAAAGTAAGGTGCAGTATCTGTGATATTACGTAAAGTAGGTACACGGAACATGCCACGGTCCGCGGCTTTGCCTGTTGCTTCTTCACGGCCTTTATCGTCGTCTAGTTTATATTTACTTACATATTTACTATCAAATGTAGGGAACATCGCGTAGAAACCTTCGCCTGGCTTTTGTTCTGGGCCATTAAATGCGGCGCCAGAATGGCAAGATGCGCAGCCTATAATATCAAACTTTTTCATACCACTAACTTGCTGTTTGCTCATAGCTTTGCTGTTGCCCTTTACGTATTTATCGTAAGGGCTATTAGGTGTAATTAATGTACGTTCAAATGCGGCTACTGCTTTTGCTGCATTATCAACAGTCATACTGTCCTTTCCAAATGCTTTTTCGAAAAAGGATTTGTAACCGGGTATTTGTCTAACGCGTTGCATTGCTGTTTCAACGTCTTTCATGCCCATTTCAATTGGGTTAGCAACGGGGCCTTTAGCCTGATCTTCAAGCAAAGCTGCACGACCATCCCAGAATTGAACAGAATGAAACGCTGAGTTCCAAACGGTAGGCGCATTTCGGCCCCCTGTTTTGCCGTGTACGCCCATGGATACACTACGACTATCGTCACCGCCTTCCATAACGTTATGACATGAGTTGCAGGAAACTGTTCCTGTTGAAGAAAAGCGTGGGTCCATAAACAACATTTTACCCAGCTCAACCTTTTCGGCTGTGGTTGGATTGTCGGCTGGTGCTGGCGCTGTGCTCGGAAGAGCTTTCCAGTCTGCTGCTAGAGTCTGAAATGAAATAAGAGATGTGAATAAAAAGATATTAAGCTGTTTCATAGCTATCCTGATGAGAAAAATTAGTCGGCGTATTCTGCCAAAACCTCATTCGGTTAGCTATTTTTAAATACCTATTGAATTCATAGGGTTTTTCTATCAATACCCATAAAGAATTAAAGTCATGTATTTTGGGCAGGTTATGAGTTTAAAGTTCAGCGCGTTTAAATACCTGGCCACTACATTCCCGGCAATCGGGTATAGTACCGGTGGTGTTGAATTGAATCATTTGTTCACAGTTAATACAAATAAGTGAACCTGGGCCGGTAATTTCTCCACTTCTGTATTCACTGAGTGTTGACTCGGTGGAAATATTGCAGGTGGCATGGGATAGCTGCTCCAGTTCGATACGTGTTTTATCGGCAACAGATAAAAAAAGTTCGAGTACCTTTTGTTCGATTATATCGATATCAAGCATTAACCATTCACTAAACTCATGGCTGGTTTCCATTAGATACTCGGCGGCATCATTGATATCGCGTTTTATATAATTACCAATTTCTTCGGCCTCATCAAGGCTGACTTCCTGCAAGTGGACCGCCTGATCCTTGGCCTGTTCTATTGCTTTTTGAAGCGTTGGCATTGCATTGGCTTCAGCATTATCAATACTGTCACGTACACGAGACATCATCTGGTTATAAGCTTCAACCAGAGATGACTCGTTTTGTTTGTCCGGTGCTGACATAGACCTACCTCATTATCTAAATATCAGAGTTTCCTAACTCATTGGTCTGATGTATCCTTCTCCTTTTATATAGCCCATATTCATAACAAGTTTGTGACAACCCACTAAATTGAAGACAGATTCATGCAAGAAAATTATGATGCACAACAAATAGAGCAGGAAGCTCAAGAATTTTGGCAGGAAAATCAAGTATTTAAAGTAACTGAGGATGCCGATAAGGAAAAATTCTTTTGTTTGTCTATGTTCCCCTACCCGAGCGGCCGCTTGCACATGGGGCATGTGCGAAATTACTCCATCGGTGATGTAATCTCCCGCTACCAGAGAATGCAGGGAAAAAATGTATTACAGCCCATGGGTTGGGATGCATTTGGTCTGCCAGCTGAAAATGCAGCGCACAAAAATAATTCACACCCGGCGAAATGGACTTATTCAAATATTGACTATATGCGTGGACAGTTAAAACGTCTGGGTTTTGGTTACGACTGGGATCGTGAAATTGCGACCTGCACTCCTGAGTACTATCGTTGGGAACAGTGGTTGTTTACCAGGCTATATGAAAAAGGGCTGGTATATAAAAAAAATGCAATGGTTAACTGGGACCCGGTAGATTTAACCGTGCTGGCAAATGAACAGGTTGTCGATGGTTGTGGCTGGCGTTCAGGTGCAAAGGTTGAGCGTAAAGAAATACCTCAGTGGTTTATGAAAATAACCGATTATGCTGATGAGTTATTAACTGAAGTCAATCAGCTAGAAGGCTGGCCAGAACAGGTCAGAACTATGCAGCGCAACTGGATTGGCCGTTCAGAAGGTGTTGAATTGCAGTTCGCTGTGGCTAACGAAGCCCCCCTTACAGTATATACAACACGCCCTGATACCCTGATGGGGGTGACATATGTTGCTGTTGCCGCGGAGCATCCGCTGGCAAAAAAAGCAGCACAATTAAATAGTGAGTTACAGGCATTTATTGAAGAATGTAAAACAACTAAAGTTGCTGAAGCAGAAATGGCCACCATGGAAAAGAAAGGTCTTGATACGGGTTATAAAGCAGTGCACCCGATCAGTGGAGAAGAAGTGCCTGTATATGCAGCAAATTTTGTTTTAGCTGACTACGGCTCTGGTGCAGTGATGTCGGTACCCGCACATGACCAGCGTGATTATGAGTTTGCAGAAAAATATGGTCTGCCAATTAAACAGGTTATATTTCCAGCAAATGATGAAGCATGTGATATTTCAAAAGCGGCTTTTACCGAAAAAGGCCTGTTACAAAACTCAGGACAGTTTGACGGTAAAACCTCTGAGCAAGCAGTAGATGCAATAGCTGATTTTCTGAGTGCCGACGGAAAAGGTGAGAAACAGGTTAATTTTAGACTAAGAGACTGGGGTGTTTCTCGTCAACGTTACTGGGGCACACCCATTCCTATTATCAATTGTGATAAATGTGGTGCAGTTGCGGTGCCTGAAGATCAACTGCCGGTTATATTGCCCGAAGATGCGGCTTTTGGTGATGATGTGGGCTCGCCGATTAAGAAAATGCCTGAGTTCTACGAAACTAGCTGCCCTACATGTGGTGGTGACGCTATTCGTGAAACAGATACATTTGATACCTTCTTTGAATCGTCATGGTACTACGCTCGATATACCTGTCCCGATGCAGATGGTATGTTGGATGAGCGAGCTGATTACTGGTTACCGGTTGATCAGTATGTTGGTGGCATAGAGCACGCTGTATTGCATTTATTATATGCGCGCTTTTTTCACAAACTAATGCGTGATGTGGGTTTAATTAAAGGCAGCGATGAGCCGTTTTCACAATTACTAACTCAGGGTATGGTGCTTAAAGACGGCACGAAAATGTCTAAATCAAAAGGCAATACAGTTGACCCTCAGGGGTTAATTGATATTTATGGCGCGGATACAGTGCGACTGTTTACCATGTTTGCAGCGCCTCCGGAGCAGTCTCTGGAATGGTCTGATGAGGGTGTAGATGGAGCAGCGCGTTTTCTTAAACGCTTATATCGATTGATCTTCAACCACGTTAGTAATGGTGTATCTGAAATAGCTTTGAATAAAGATAGTTTAACAGATGATCAAAAGGCATTACGTTTAAAACTGCATCAAACTATAGAGAAAGTGGGTGATGATATTGGTCGTCGCTACACTTTTAATACGGCTATTGCAGCGGTAATGGAGCTAAGTAATGAATTATCAAAATTCAAAGATGATTCAGAAAATGCTCGAGCTATAGTGCAGGAGGCATTAGATGCAATGGTTTTGATGATGTCACCCATAGTCCCCCATTTTAGTCACAGCATGTGGAAAGAGCTGGGGCATAAAACGGCTGTTATTGACGAAGCATGGCCAGTAGCTGATAAAGCAGCAATGATTCAGGATAGTATTGAACTCATGGTGCAGGTAAACGGGAAGTTGCGCAGTAAAATAAAGGTAGCTGCAGATGCGAATAAAGAAAGCATAGAGGCGATGGCGCAAGCAGATGAAAGTGTTAAAGCGCATACAGATGGAAAAACGGTACGTAAAATTATTGTAGTGCCGGGGCGTCTTGTGAATATAGTGGCAAACTAGTGTTTATGTATGCTTTTCGATTAGTTAACGGATTATCAGTGATGCATGTGAAGCATACTATTATTGCTATCATGTGTTTTTTACTGTTAAGTGGCTGTGGCTTTAAATTACGCGGTGCGTATAAGTTGCCAGCTGAAATGCAGGTAACTTATGTTGATGCAGCTCAGAAAAGCTCAACATTAACCCGTGCACTAATCAGAAGCCTTAAGGCAAGTGATATAAAAGTTGCTGAAAATGCCGCGGATAATATTGCGGTACTAAAGTTAACAAATGAAAGTAAAACGAAGCGAATTGTATCGGTTGATGCTAATGGTCGTGCAAGAGAATACACACTTACTTATGCGATTAATTTTCAGGTAAAAGCATTAGCTGCTAAATTTGAAATAGAAAATCAGACTGTTAGTATTGACCGTGATTTTCAATTTGACACAGAAGATGTTTTAGGAAACAGTCGAGAAGAGTCTCAACTGTATGAAGAAATGCAGCAGGATTTAATTCGACTGATTTTGTTACGCTTACAGAGTAAAGCTTAAATAAAATGAAAGTGCGCCCGGATCAACTTGAACGCCATTTAAATAATGATCTTGCCGCCATATATTTTATTTGTGGAGATGAGCCTTTACAAATAATGGAGTCAGCTGACCGTATTCGTGTAGAAGCGCGTAAGCGCGATTACACAGAACGAGAAGTAATGGATGTGGATGCCCAGTTTGACTGGAATCGACTACTCGATGCAGGTAATAGTTTATCTTTGTTTGCAGAAAAAAGAATTTTAGAATTAAGATTGCCCACGGGAAAACCCGGTAAAACAGGCTCTAAAATTTTACAGGAGTATGCACAGCGCCCCGCTGATGACGCTATATTAATAATAAGTAGTGGTAAGCTTGAAGGCAGCTCAAAAAATACCAAATGGTTTAAAACGCTGGACCAGCAAGGGGTTGTCATTCAGTGTTGGCCGGTGAGCGCAGATCAGCTTCCAGTCTGGATTAATCAGCGCCTGCAATCAAAAGGCATCAATGCAGACAGGGAAGCGGTGCGATTATTATCTGATCGCGTTGAAGGTAACTTGTTAGCTGCGGCACAGGAAGTTGATAAACTTTTTTTATTGCATGGTGCGGGTAAGATAAACTTTGAACAGACAGCATCTGCAGTAGCTGATAGTTCTCGATTTAATATTTACGATCTGGTTGACAGTGCCTTAGTAGGTGATGTTGCGCGCACAGCAAGAATAATTGGTGGTTTAAAAAATGAAGGTGTTGAACCGGTTTTAATGCTCTGGGCTTTAAGTCGTGAAGTACGTATGATGGCCAAAATTTCTGAAGCTACTATTTCAGCTGATGCCGCAATCACTAAGCTACGTGTCTGGGATAACAGGAAAGTTTTAATAAGAAAAGCGCTGTCACGTCACAGTGCGCCACGATGGAAAATGTTTTTAAAACGCTGCGCCAAAATAGATAAAGTAATAAAAGGTGTTGAGCAGGGGCGAGCCTGGGATGAACTGTTAATGTTAAGCACCCAAATAGCACAGTAACCTCGCAACTGCTCAGCTTACTGCTATATGGCTCCAGCTCTGCGTCAAAAAATGTGCATTCATATTTGTGAAATTACATTTTTTGCCTTGATTTAAAACCATATAGCAACAACCTGAGCAGTTGCGGAGCAATTCTACATTGCTAATTAATTTATTTTAAAGAGTATTAAGTATGAAAAAATATCATGTATATGGCATCGGCAATGCATTGGTCGATATGGAGTTTGAAGTTGAAGATAGTTTCTTTAACGACAATGGTATAGATAAAGGTGTAATGACACTGGTTGATGAAGACCGTCAACATGAGTTAATGGGGCACCTTGATGCGTTTGATGGAAAAAAAGCATCGGGTGGATCAGCAGCGAATACTATTATTGCAAACAGCTACTTTGGAGGTAAATCATTTTATTCCTGTAAGGTTGCCAGTGATGAGTTGGGTGACTTTTATGTAAATGATCTTCAGGCGGCCGGTGTTGATAGTAATGTGGGTGATGGTCGTAAAGAAGGTATAACGGGAAAGTGCCTGGTTATGGTAACACCGGATGCTGAGCGAACGATGAATACGTTTTTAGGTATCACTGCAACGTTTTCTGTAGATGAGTTACATGTGTCTGCAATAAAAGAATCAGAATATTTATATATAGAAGGTTATCTTGTTTCATCAGATAGCGGGCGTCATGCAGCTATCGAGGCGCGAAAAGTAGCAGAAGAAAACGGGGTTAAAACGGCCCTGACTTTTTCTGACCCCGCCATGGTTCAGTTTTTTAAAGATGGTTTAAAAGAAATGTTAGGTGATAAAGTGGATCTGCTTTTCTGTAATGAAGCGGAGGCTTTAAGCTGGGCTAATACGGATGATTTTGAAACTGCTTTTGAGTCTCTAAAGCAGGTTGCCAGTACATTTGCGGTTACGCTAGGCTCTAAAGGGGCGTTGTTGTTTGACGGTAAAAACACAGTTGAAATCTCTGCGCATGAAACAAAAGCGGTGGATTCAAATGGCGCAGGCGATATGTTTGCAGGAGCTTTTTTATACGGGATTACTCATGGTCATTCATTTTATGAGGCGGGTAACATCGCCAGCCTTGCTGCAGCCAGAGTAGTGAGTCAGTTTGGGCCGAGATTGGCAGCATCAGATCATCGAGATATACTAGAGGTGGTTCTAGGTTGATTACGGAATTTTTTTTCCTGCAAGTTAAAAGATAAATCAGCTCAGAAATAATAATAACAGGATAAAACAATGATTAGAGCAGTCACCTTTTTGGGAGTAGCGTTACTCTCATTGTCTGCACCAAATGCATTCTCAGCGGATAAAAATGGCCGATACTGGATCTATGGAGTAGGTAGTGAAAATTGCGAGGTATATCTTGAAGCGCGTAATAATGGAGGGGCTTCGGAAATATCATATAAAAACTGGCTTTCAGGCTACCTAACATCCACTAATCGTTCCTCGGATGATACATATAATTTGTTAGGCGAAACTGATTTTCAGGGTGCATTGAGCTGGATAGACATGTATTGTGGGAAAAACCCTAAAAATACTGTATATATGGCAGTAGCAAATTTAAGCGCTGTGTATTATCCAAAACGGAAAAAAACAAAGTAATTCAATGAGTTAGTATTTTATCTGAGCGTGGTTAAGTGCTTTGTGTGGGAAGTGGGTACTTTATAAGGTTGGCAAAAGCCAAATAGCGACTATTCTTTTAGATTATAAAGCGTAAAAACGGCTTAAGCTGTTTTATAATTTAATGAGCAAATTAGTATGGAAAAGGTGAGAATCAGGTGACTAAGGAACTTCGAAAGCACCCTCGGCGAATAATACATCTTGAAGTTGAACTGGGCTTTCCTTCAGGTGAAAAGAAAACCGTTAGAACTCAGGATATAAGTGATGGAGGTGTTTTTCTCGTTGTTGATAAACTGCGACGTCCTATTATTGGCGAAGTAGTTGAAGTTAAAATAGTCAATGACGATCAAGGTACTGGCGTCACTTTTCCAAGTAATGACGCAGTTGTCGTTCGCCAGGAAGAGGGTGGAATTGGTGTTGCATTTATTGAGTTGGATTTTGGTGACAAGCTGTCTTGATAGTTTAAATTTTTAAGTGTCTATTCTAGATGAGTCAAAATAAGCGTGACAGTTCGTATTGTTGCTCTGAATGTTATTAAAGAGTTATATGAGAAATAAGGCAGGTAATTTACCTAATGAAATCTGTAGTGAAGGTAGAAGCATGGATAATGAGGGAAGCTTCAGGTGAGTGATTCTGAAAATGAAAATCAGACTGGCCAGGATCTGGATGAGCAGCCAAAATATTATACAGAGCTGGTTGATGAAATAATTTCTCAATTAGAGGAATTTTTTGCTGAACATTTAGAAGACTTATTTAAAAAAGCAGATGACTATCTGTTTGAAGCTGCTAATGGTGCAACCAGCACGGCTGAGCAAAATGGCCTGTTTGAATGTATGAATGCGATACGAGTTGATAAAAAGCTGATGCAGCAAGGCTTTGTTGATGAGTTAAGTACATATTTGCAGCCGATGAGCGAGCTTGACGAATTACCAGCAAAAAAGAAATCTAAAAAGGCAACCACTCTAGGCCTGATAGAGCAAAATGAGATGGACGAGATGGTGACACTGACCACCATCAGCAGTAAGGCCGCGATGGATCATTCTGAATCCATTAATAATCTAATTGCTCGCTTTAAAGAACTTGGTAAATATAATGACGATATTTTTCATGGTGAAGCGCTGGAGCCCAAGCGCTTGTGTGACGCCATGCATGAAGCGGTATCTGAAACCGATTTAATTGATGGTAATCGCTTAGTTGTATATCGTTTTTTTAATGAAGCATTGATTAAAGATATTGGTAAACTTTACGATACTCTGAATAATCTGTTAATTGATCAGGGGATACTGCCTGAGATTGATTTCAGTGGGATGATGCCTCATTACGAGGAATCCTCTTATCAGGAAGATGTTATTGAAGAAGATGCTCCTGCCCCTACTCAGGGAACACCCCCAGCACCGCCACAAGGTAGAAGAGCTTTTGGTAGCGGTATGCAGGGTTATGCAGGGCACTCGCAATCACCGCCGCCGCCAATGAATGGTGGTGGCGCACCCGGTGTCGGCTCCCCTCCACCTATGCCACCACCTGGTTATCAACAGTCATCTGGTGGTGGTTATGCTTCCGCTGCCCCGGCGGGGCCAAGACGTGCTTTTGGCAGTGGAATGCAGGGTTATGCTCAGGGAGGAAATCATGGAGGAGGGCAGAGTAATTCCCCGACGTCAAACACACCAGCTCAATCAACAGGGCCATCTGGTCAGGCTTATTCAGCTGGAGTTCCGGTAGGTCAGGTTAGGCAAAGCATCGAAAATTATGTCGGTGGCAGTCAGAGTGATGTTGCACCTTCTGGCGGGGCAGGTTATTACTCACAACAGCAGGTAATGACGGCATTAACCGACTTGCAGGCTCCACCCGAAGATTTGAGTCGAACCCCTTTAGTCTTTGATGCTAACCAGATTAAAAAAGCGGTACTTTCGAGTATTGGTGAAACAGAAGGTGGCGCGGTAACAAAAGCGGTTCATCAGGTTTCTGAAAAAACCATTGATTTTATTAAG